>Ga0302241_1000031_pt1 | contig 167736 bp, 149 predicted proteins | sample AAG_UR_Arg_MG_FD_193532 | JGI IMG/M metagenome (GOLD analysis project Ga0302241, IMG submission 193532) | Enriched activated sludge microbial communities from anaerobic digester in WTTP, New Holstein, Wisconsin, United States - AAG_UR_Arg | ecosystem: Engineered > Bioreactor > Anaerobic >... | reverse complement strand
CAAGTTACTTCGCTGACTTCCGTTATTTCCATAATCAGAAATCACTTCGCCGGTTCCAAGCAGAACCGACTTTTTATTTCAGAATTTTGGGTTGTACACTGTTTAGTTTTCAAGGATCGAATGTGTCTTACTTGTCTTGCGTTTGCTCACCTTTGAATCGGCGACTTTTTAATTATATCTATGTCCTACCCCCACGTCAACACTTTTTTCAATTATTTTCGAAATTTATTCGTCAAACCGCTGTATCCTCTCAACAGACAGCGTTTCACCAATCCATGATTTTACCGTTGATTTACATAACTTTTGCACACATTACAATTTTCAACTGGGAAACTTCTTCATCTTGTGATAATATGGTAAAAATTTAATAAACGAAAGGTGTGAGTTTTATGAACTATATAGTGGTTTCTCCAAGCTTTCCCGCAAATTTCATTCCGTTTTCTGTCGCTCTCAAAAACGAAGGGGTTAATGTATTAGGTATAGGGGAAGATGCTTACGATACGCTTCCCGCTGAATTAAAGGCAGCACTGACCGAGTACTACCGTGTCGATTCCATGGAAGATTATGTGCAAATGTTTAAAGCTGTCGCTTTTTTCTCCCACAAATACGGAAAAATTGACAGAATCGAATCCCATATTGAGCATTGGTTGGAATCCGACGCGAGACTCAGAACGGACTTCAATATCCCTGGTTTTAAAACTGAAGACATGAGCCGGGTCAAATACAAATCCGGCATGAAAAAAATCTTTAAAAAGGCGGGGCTTGAGGTTGCGCCAAGCACTTTGATTGGCACCATGAAAGACGCGGAAAAGTTCATTAAAAAGCATGGTTACCCCGTTATTGTTAAACCAGATTGCGGCGTCGGCGCAATGGGGACACATAAAATTGACTCAAAAGAAAAGCTTGAAGCTTTCATGGCACATAGAGACGCTGTCGATCCACAGACTGTTTATATTATGGAAGCGTTTATAACCGGCAACATTTATTCTTTTGATGGTCTGATCGATCAAAACGGTGAGATCGTTTTCCATTCCTCACTGGTTTATGGTGCGGGTGTCATGGAATCCGTAAATCATGGCGATGACATGGATTTCTACATTCCGAAAAAACTGAATGAAAAAGTCGTCGAAATGGGCACAAAAGCGATCCACGCCTTTAAGATGAAAGAGCGCTTCTTTCACCTTGAGCTCTTCGTCATGCCGGACAATGAGATCATTGCACTGGAATTGAACGCAAGACTCCCTGGCGGTAAAATAGTAGATATGTTCAATTATGCCAACGACATCAATATTTTCGAAGAATATGCCAACATTGTCACTAAGAATGTCTTCGAAGCGCAGCTGACACGTCCGTATAGCTGTTTCTACATTGGCAGAAGGGACGGCATGAATTATAAGCATTCTCTGGAGAATGTTCTGGAAACTTATAAAAACGAAATCGTGCATCACTATAAAGTTGAAAAGATTTTTTCATCTGCTATTGGTGATTATGGCATCATCTTTAGGACCGCGGATCATGAGAAAGGCCTTGAAATTCGACGTGAAATACTCGCCAAACAAGCGTAAACAGCCACAATAAGCGCGAGTAAGTGTAAGTGACGTTGTAATGGCCATCGGCAGCAATCTTTTATAATGAGAGGGACCCGCTATGAACGACTATTCACAGCCAGATTGTAATTTCCTGCACCGTTTTTACTCCAGGGCTCTTGACAACTTCAGATCACTTTACATCTACTTGCCGCCTTCCTACCGACTCGAAGCGGAACGACATTATCCGGTCCTCTACATGCACGACGGGCAAAATATCTTCACCGGCGAGTCTTCCTACTCAGGCATGGGCTGGGAAATCCACCAGACGGCGGACGAGCTGATCCGGGGCGGCGCTATGGAAGAAATAATCATTGTGGGCATTGCCAACATTGGTGAGGCGCGCCTCAGCGAATATGCCCACTACGACTACCACTCCTTTGGAAAGAACGTAAAGGGCCGCGGCGCACTTTATGAACGCTTTGTGCTGGAGGATGTCATGCCGTTTATCGAAGCCAATTTCAGGGTGATGACCGGGCCTGAGAATACGGGGCTCATGGGGTCTTCCATGGGCGGACTGATCACGTTTATGATGGGTACCCATCGGCCAGATGTCTTCGGTAAGCTTGGCATTGTCTCACCCTCTTTCTGGTGGAGTCCCAAAGACCTGCTGCCCTATGTGGACAGTCTTGATCCGGCAGGTATGCCTGAGAAATTGTGGATTGATATGGGTGATGCTGAGGGCGGACTCAAAGAGGGTTTTGACGTGGTTCTGGGTCGACTGCTTGAACTGCGTGACCATTCGAAATCCAACTTTGAAATGGAAGCTTGGATCGTCCCCGGCGGCAAGCACAGCGAATACGACTGGCAAATGCGCGCCCACTGTCCGCTGTTGTACCTGTTTGGCGACATTGGGGCGCCCGCCAACCTTGAGCTGCATGCACCGGACTCAGTCATCCAGGGTGATCTGACGCATTTTCTGAGACCTGTCCTGGCCTACGACAGCGGCTTCTGTGTGACGCCGTTTGATGCCACATGCTGGTCAGCCTCACCTGAAATATTGAGTCTGGGCTGGGATCTGCAGCTTTATCCCAACGCTGTTGGCACGGCAGTCTTGCATGGATCTTTCGATAAGTTGAAAGCCGCTTGTAAATGCAGCGTCATTGCACCTAAAAAATCAAAACGGGAAGCCGGACGGCAGCGCAACAGGTAAAATCGTCCAAAACCTCGCTCGCTGGCCCCTTCGGATGACTGCCGCGCCTAGACCACCCCACTGGTCACAACACGAATCACCTTGCGTGTTTCTTAAGCACAAAAAAGCCGCTCATTGCCAACGACTATCGCTGGTGATGAGCGGCTTATATTTTACCTTATTTTAAGTCTGGCCCTTCAGCCTGCCTTTTAGCGTGCTGGCCGAAGTGTCGCTGCAGCTTTGGCACTATGCTTCTTCTTCCTTTGACTCTTCCGCGCCTTGCTTCTTACTTCCCGATTCCTGTTTGCCGATAGGCTTCATAGTTGGGAATAGAATAACGTCGCGAATGGAGGCTGCGTTCGTCAGGAGCATAACCATGCGGTCGATGCCAATGCCGAGGCCGCCGGTTGGCGGGAGTCCGACTTCAAGAGCATTGAGGAAATCTTCATCCATCATATGCGCCTCTTCGTCGCCGCCTTCACGGGCATTAACCTGCTCTTCAAAGCGCTCGCGCTGATCGATAGGATCGTTGAGCTCAGAGAAGGCATTCGCAATTTCCCACGTGTTGGCAAAAGCTTCAAAGCGGTTGGTGATCATTGGATTATCAGGATTGCGCTTCGCCAGAGGGGACACTTCAACCGGGTGGTGCGTAATAAAGGTCGGTTGAATGAGATGCTCTTCGCAGAAGGTTTCAAATGCCTCGTTGATGACATGGCCTTTTTTCATGCTGCTGTCAACGTCAAGACCGAGCTTTTTGCCCAATTCACGCGCCTCTTCATCCGTCTTGACTGTATCAAAGTCAGCGCCGGCATAAAGTTTGACCGCTTCCGTCATAGGCAGCCTTCTCCAAGGTGGCGCAAAGTCAATCTCAATGCCCTGATAATTGACCTTGGTTGTGCCGTTTGCCTGGACGCAGCAGTGGGCGACCAGGTTTTCCGTCAGTTCCATAATATATTGGAAGTCTTCATAAGCCGCGTAAACTTCAATTGCAGTGTACTCCGGATTATGCTTGATAGACATGCCTTCGTTCCTGAACATTCTGCCCATTTCATAAACCTTATCAAAACCACCTACAATGAGCCGCTTCAAATAAAGTTCGTTGGCGATTCTCATGTACATATCGATATCCAGGGTATTGTGGTGCGTAATAAAAGGTCTTGCCACAGCGCCGCCGGCAATCGTTCCGAGGATTGGCGTGTCGACCTCGAGGAAACCTTCGTTGTCGAGGTACTCCCTGACCGCTCTCAAAATTTTATTTCTTTGAAGGAAAGTCTTCTTGACCTCAGGGTTGACGATCAAATCCACGTATCGCTGACGATAACGCGTATCCGTATCTTTCAGACCATGGAATTTTTCCGGCAGGATCTGAAGGGATTTGCTGAGCAGCAGGATTTCTGACACACGGACAGAATCCTCGTTCTTCTTGGTCTTGAACACAATACCGACAATGCCGACTATGTCACCGATATCATACGTAGAGACAATCTCATATTCCGCTTCGCCTATGGCATCTTCACGAATATAAGATTGAATTCTGCCATCCATATCCTGAATATCAAAGAACGAAGCACGGCCCATGGTTCTCTTCGCCATAATGCGACCGGCCATGCGCACTTCCTTGCCTTCAAAAACTTCGAAATTATTGTGAATCTCTGCGCTCATAGCAGTTCTTACAAACTTTTCGTGGATAAAAGGGTCTCTGCCCATTTCGCGGAGCTTTGCGAGCTTATCCCGTCTTACCTGCAGTACCTCGCTTAAACTCAGTTCCTCACTCACGTTCTGCCACCTCCGACTATCTTCCGATCTTCATGATCTGGAATTTTGCGAACCCATCCGGAACCTGAACCTCGATCGTTTCGCCAACACGTTTGCCGATCAGAGCTTTCCCGACAGGAGACTCATTGGAAATTTTATTTTCATAAGGGTCTGCTTCTGTTGGCCCTACAATTGAATACTCCATCACTTCATCAAATTCAATATCTTTAACGGTAACCATAGAACCTACGCTGACTTCATCCTTTTTTATCTCTGATTCATCGATCAGCTTGGCGTTGCCAACGATTCCCTCGAGTTTCATTATACGCTTTTCAAGCTCAGCCTGTTCATTTTTTGCCTCATCATACTCAGCATTTTCGCTGATATCTCCGAAGGCGAGCGCGGCCTTGATCTTCTCCGCAATTTCTCTTCGTCGAACGGATTTAAGATGATCGAGTTCTTCTTCTATTTTTCTGAGCCCGTCTGGTGTCATGAGTACTTCTTTAGACATCATCGCAAGTCACACCTCTCCATGAATTGATTCTCTACAGAGAAAAATGCACCGAATGTTCAGTGCAGTTGCAGTAAAAAACTCTTTAACCTTTGTCATTTCAAGCATTCAGCCTAATTAGAGCGAATGTTCGCAATAACTTATTTCACTATTATATTGAAGAAGACATTTTATGTCAAGGATTGCTTCTTTTTATAGCACTGTTCCATAATTGTAGCCTAGTCGTACCGTGGCTCTACTTTGTCAAAGGCGGCCTATTCACTCGGTGCGCTTCTGAGAATTTGAATCACTCGATCGGGATCTTTCTCCACATTAATCAGAGTTCTTAGTTTGGCGGCGCCATGGATGCCTTTCAGATACCACGCCGCGTGCTTACGCATTTCAAGGACGGCAACATGCTCGCCCTTTTCCTCGATTAACCCTAAGAAATGGCGAACAGCAATTTCTATACGTGCTTTCTCGGAGGGCAGCTCCGGTACAGGCCGGCCGAGCAGCGCTGCTTCCGCCTGCCCCAACAGCCAAGGATTGCCCTGAACGCCCCGCGCCGCCATGACCGCGTCCACGCCTGTCTGTTCCACCATGCGAAGGGCGTCTTGATAGACAAAAATGTCCCCATTTCCAATCACAGGTACCTTGACCGCTTCTTTAACTTCCCGAATGATTTCCCAGTCCGCTGTTCCGGAATAAAACTGGTCTCTGGTTCTGCCGTGGACCGTAATTGCCGCAGCCCCCGCAGCTTCCATGCGTTTTGCGAATTCTACCGCGTTGATTTCCGAAGTGTTCCAACCTTTTCTGAACTTAACCGTGACAGGCTTGGATGAATTGCGGACCATGGTCCTGACAATGGCTTCAGCCAGCTCCGGGTCTCTCATCAGCGCAGAGCCTTCCCTGTTCCCAACGATTTTGGGCGCAGGACACCCCATATTAAAATCGATCACCGAACAGGGGTGTTCCTGAAGGGCAATTACAGCTTCCCCAAGGGCTTCAGGTTCTGAACCAAACAGCTGAATCGACAGCGGCATTTCCTCAGGAACTGTCACCAGCATCTGAGCGGTCTTCTTGTCCTTAAAGCCCATGGCCTTTGCGCTGATCATTTCAGAGACCATCAATCCCTTGAATTGTTCTCTGCAGATTTTTCTGAAAGCGAGGTCTGTGATCCCGGCCATTGGCCCGAGAATCACGGGGCTTTCGATTTCAAATGTACCAATCTTCAACAAAGCATCCCCCGTTAATTCTTGTCCGTATTCATGTGGTAGATCATATTGAGCCCTTCCAGCGTCAGGAATTTGTCGACCGTCTCGATCCACTTGGACTCTGTCGCAATGAGAGATGCAAGTCCCCCCGTCGCGATCACACGCGGATTTTTCCATTTCATCTCTTGCTTAATCCGCTCGACTATATAATCCACGGAACCGACATAGCCGTAGATGATGCCAGACTGAATGCTCTCGGCTGTATTCCTGCAGACAACCGTTTCCGGTTTGATCAGCTCAACCCGCATCAGTTTGGCAGTTTTCTCAAAGAGGGCATCGCTCGAAATCTTGATCCCGGGCATGATCGTCCCTCCGAGATATTCTCTGTTTTCGGTAATGGCGCAAAAGGTCGTGGCAGTTCCAAAATCCACGACTATGGCCGGTCCGCCGTATTTCTCAATCGCCGCTACGGCATTGACAATACGGTCCGCGCCGACTTGCTTCGGATTGTCATATTTAATATTGAGACTTGTCCTGATGCCGGGGCCAACCACCATGGCTTCTGTGTTGCAATACTTAATGGCCATGTGCTGCAGTGAATACATGATCGTTGGAACAACGGAAGAAATAATGACTGCCTTCACATCCGCCAGCGACAAACTTTCATATTTAAATAACTGATCGACAAAAATGCCAATCTCATCCGCGGATCTCCCTTTGTCTGTAGACATACGCCAATGCGTAACCAATTTATGATCTTTAAACACACCTAAAACAATATTGGTATTGCCTACGTCAAATGCCAGCAACATGGCTTTAACCACCTTTATGCGTAAAAGTCAAGGCCTCTGACTGAGACCTCGCCAAAATGTATGAGGTCGCGTTCTCCATCCGGATAGACAACCAGCAATTCGCCTTCCTTCGTGATGTCAATAACGCGTGCAGTTCGATTCTGTTTGCCCACCAGGCGGACTTCTTTCCCTAATGTGGCTGATTTTAAGCGATACACCTGGTGCATCTTTTCCAGCGCTTCGTTCTGTGTAAGTGCGCTGAGATAGCGCCCAAACCTACTGACCAATTCAGCGAGCAGCATTTGACGGTCTATGCGCCTGCCCGTCAGAATATGCAGTGAAGCGGCTTTCTCTTTGATATCATCAGGGAATATAAATTGATTCACATTGATGCCAATACCAACTACCAGATAATTAACCGCAGTCATTTCCGCACTTAATTCCGCCAGAATACCACATACTTTTTTCCCTTGAATGACCAGATCGTTAGGCCATTTAATCAGTGTCTCCAGGCCGGTTACGGCTTCAACTGCTTCCGCAGCTGCTACTGCTGCGATCTGCGTTACCCGTGATGCTCTGGAAGGCTCTATGTCCGGCCGGATCAGCAAACTCAAGTAAAGGCCTGTCCCCCGCTCTGACATCCAGTGTCTTCCAAGGCGGCCGCGCCCCGCGGTCTGCTCCTCCGCTACAAAGAGTGCGCATTGTCGCGGATGCTCCTCCGCGAACCGCTTGGCTTCGGAGTTTGTCGAATCAATTTGGTGAAAAAAGAAACCCACATCCAGATAGTCTGAACTTGCGGCAATTGAGGATACCCCCGTGGGTCCCAGAGCATCCGGTTCTTCTACCAGCTCATAGCCCAGTCTGGGACTCGAACGTATGATATAACCTTCTGCTCTCAGCGCCTCAATGGCTTTCCAGACCGCAGTCCTGGAAACGCCAAACTGTCCGGATAGATCCTGACCGGAAAGTGTCTTCCCCTTATGCTGTCTGAGAAGTTCAAGAAGTTTACCTTTCAATTAATCACCCGCTTTGTTCATACTGCTAACAATAGTACACTGTTTCAAAGAAAATTTCAATGGATGTCAAAAGGACTGCTGCGGAATGAATCGAATCATCCCGCAACAGTCCCAAAGTTTCAATTCAAAATGCATTTATTATTGGAACAGCGTCAGCAAAATACCGGCTGCAACCGCAGAGCCAATTACGCCTGCGACGTTTGGACCCATGGCGTGCATCAGAAGGAAGTTGCTTGGATTCTCTTTCTGACCGACGACCTGGGAAACACGCGCTGCCATTGGTACTGCAGATACACCTGCGGAACCGATGAGCGGATTGATTTTTCCGCCGGAAAGCTTGCACATAACCTTGCCAAGTACAACACCCGCAGCTGTACCGAAACCAAACGCTACTATACCCAGTATGACTATAGCAATGGTCTGAAGATTGATAAATTTCTCAGCGGTTGTGGTCGCACCAACAGAAACGCCGAGGAAGATGACGACGATGTTCATCATGGCATTTTGTGAGGTGTCCGAAAGACGAGGCACGACGCCGGACTCTCTGAACAGGTTGCCCAGCATCAGCATGCCGACCAGCGGCGCTGCAGGCGGGACGATCATGGATACAAAGACTGCGACGAAGATCGGGAACACAATCTTCTCCATCTTCGAAACCGGGCGAAGCTGCTCCATCTTGATCATGCGCTCTTCCTTGGTGGTCAGCGCTTTCATGATTGGCGGCTGGATGATTGGCACCAGTGCCATATAGGAGTAAGCAGCGACCGCTATTGGGCCGAGAAGATGCGGCGCAAGCTTCGACGTCAGGAAGATCGCCGTTGGACCATCCGCGCCGCCTATGATGGCAATGGAGGCTGCTTCTTGGGCATTGAATATTCCCGACGCGATCGCGCCAATAAAGGTGATAAAGATTCCGAACTGAGCCGCCGCGCCAAGGAGCAACGATTTAGGATTCGCTATGAGCGGACCAAAGTCCGTCATGGCGCCTACGCCAAGGAAAATCAAAGGAGGGAAGATGCCCAATTTGACACCCTGATACATGTAATAGAGCAGTCCGCCAACTTGACCATCTTTACCCGGATTCATCATATCCGCCAAAGGGAGGTTCGTCAGCAGCATACCGAAAGCAATTGGTACCAGCAGCAAAGGCTCAAAGCCCTTTTTGATCGCCAGATAAAGAAATACAAAGGCGATACCCATCATGACCAACTGCTGCCACGTTATGGCAACAAAGCCGGTACTCTGCAAAAATTCAATTACCGCATTAAACATTTAGTCATCTCCTTCCAAAGGGATTCTTTCGTTACGCGATGACGATCATAACGTCTCCGGAATTCACGGAAGCTCCCTTTGAAACGCTGATTTGAGCAACTTTACCTGCAACTGGAGCCATGATCTCGTTTTCCATCTTCATGGCTTCAAGAATCATCAATACGTCATTGACTTTGACTGTGTCACCTACTGCGACTTTAATGTCGAGAACGGTGCCCGGCATTGGAGCGCTGATGGTGGAGCCGCCTGCAACAGGCGCTGCTGCTGCAGCCGGAGCTGCAGGTGCTGGAGCTGGAGCTGGTGCCGGTGCTGCCGCAGCAGGTGCCGGAGCCGCTTTTGGTGCTGCCGCTGGCGCAGCCGGACGCGCAGGCATTGCTGCTGCCACGCCTCCAATTTCTTCTACTTCAACTTCATAGGCTTTGCCATTGACCGTGATATTAAACTTTCTCATGAAAGATCCTCCTCGGCTATTGTTCATTCTTTTTTTTGTTCAGGTTTTTTTAATTCAGGGCAACCCGCGGGTTTTCTAGAACCTGCTGCCCATCTGCTCTGTTCGTCCAACGCGCGACCAGGTCGGCGTTTGATCCGGGAGCTGTCTGACATTTCTGACCACGATGTTGTGCATGGACGTGTTTAGGGAGGCCGCTATAGCAGCTGTAAGGACCGCAATGAGATTTTCATCTTCCTGAGACGCCTCGGCTGAGACTGCAGGAGCAGGAGCAGCAGGGGCAGACGCCGCAGAAGGCTTTGAAACCTCCACCGTCGCAGCCTGAGCGATCTTGTTCTTATTCTCAATGCCCATGATGATTTTTGACATCAGCACCGTCATGCCCCAGATGGCGATCAGCGCGACAAAGGTTATGCCCATGCCGAGCAGCGTGACAAACAGGGACGTAATGATTTTTTCACCAAGACCTATGGCGCCGATGGTCTCCGGATTAACAAAGTTTTCAAAATTACCCATTCATATCACTCCTCGCTGGATTAAAGCGGAATGTTTCCATGTTTCTTCGCAGGGCGGGTTTCACGCTTGGAAGACAGCATATTCAGTGCATCCGCAATACGAGGACGCGTTGCAGCCGGTTCGATGACATCATCGACAAAGCCGCGCTCTGCTGCCTTGTACGGTGTCGCGAACTCATCTGTGTATTCCTGTACCTTTTTAGCGCGCTCAGCTGCGGCATCCGCTGCTTCTGAGATCTCTTTGCGGAAAATGATGTTGGCTGCGCCCTGAGGTCCCATTACCGCGATTTCAGCTGTAGGCCATGCGAGAACCAGGTCGGCCCCAAGATCTTTGGAGCACATAGCCAGGTAAGCGCCGCCGTAAGCTTTTCTGACAATCAGGGTAATCTTAGGCACGGTCGCTTCGCTGTATGCATACAACATCTTAGCGCCGTGACGGATAATGCCGCCGTACTCCTGATTCGTTCCAGGAAGGAAGCCTGGGACGTCGACTATGTTGAGAAGCGGAATATTGAACGCGTCACAAGTGCGGATAAAGCGGCCGGACTTGTCTGATGCGTTGATATCAAGGCAGCCTGCCAGGAACTTTGGCTGGTTGGCAATGATACCAATGGATTGGCCGCCAACTCTGGCAAAGCCGGTAAGTATATTTTTAGCGTAGTGCGGCATGTATTCCATGAAATCGCCATTGTCGACGACCTGACGGATGATGTCGTGCATGTCGTAAGCCTTGTTAGGATTGTCCGGCATCAAGGTATTGAGAGCTTCAGCCAATGTGTTGACATCATCACCGGACTCAAACACCGGAGGGTTCTCCATGTTGTTGGACGGCAGGAAGTCGAGGAGTCTGCGAATCTCTGCGATACAGACTTCATCATTTGCCGACATGAAGTGTGCGACACCGGAGATGCTGTTGTGGGTCATGGCGCCGCCGAGGGCTTCTGCGCTGACTTCTTCGCCTGTGACTGTCTTGATGACCTGAGGACCTGTGATAAACATCTGGGACGTCTGATCCACCATGAACGTAAAGTCTGTCAGTGCAGGTGAATAGACCGCGCCGCCGGCGCATGGGCCCATGATGGCTGTGATCTGTGGAATAACACCGGATGCCAGTGTGTTCTTGAAGAAAATTTTTCCATAGCCGGAAAGTGCGTCGACCGCTTCCTGAATACGAGCGCCACCGGAATCATTGAGGCCAACCACAGGCGCGCCAACTTTAAGAGCGTTGTCCATGACCTTGCAAATTTTTGCGGCGTGCATTTCGCCGAGGGAACCGCCTACGACTGTGAAGTCCTGCGCATAAGCGTAAACCAGTCTGCCGTCGACATAGCCGTAGCCTGTGACAACGCCTTCAGCCGGCGCGTCGACGAGTTCCATGCCAAAGTTGGTGCAGCGGTGTTTCATGAAAGCATCGAGCTCAACAAAAGTGTTCTCGTCAAACAGGAGGAGCATGCGCTCGCGCGCAGTCAGTTTACCGCTTTCGTGCTGTTTCTCGACGCGCTTTTTGCCGCCTGCTTCGATGATCTTTGCTTTTCTATTGCGCAGATCCTCTATCTTATTGATGGACATACCGTATAACCTCCAGTCGATTTTTACTCGTTGCGTTCGCTGAGTTCAATCAGAACACGGCCTGTGCTCTTAGGATGCATAAACGCGATTTTCGCGCCGCCGGCACCGTAGCGCGGTGACTCGTCGATCATTTTGAGACCTTTGTCTTTCATGGCCTGAATCGCCTCTTCAATGTTCTCGACTTTGAACGCGATATGCTGGATGCCTTCTCCGTTCTTCTCGATAAACTTTGCGATTGGGCCATCCGGGGAAGTAGATTCAAGGAGCTCAACTTCAGTATCGCCTACAGGAAGAAATGCGACTCTGACCTTTTGCTCTTCGACAACTTCTGTTCCTGCAAGTTCAAGACCAAGCACTTCTGTGTAAACCTTAACAGCCTCGTCAAGATTGCTGACAGCTATGCCAATGTGGTCAACTTTTAAAGCCTTCATGCCTGTTACCTCCAATTCAACATTTTCAAGCTGGTTTACTTTCTAAAAATCTTAACCCGTTTTGTTTAGAGCACACTCTGAATCAACTCTTCTGCTGCTGTCAACGGATCGACGACGCGCGTCGCAACGTCCATAGCCAACTGCTCGACGCGCTCTGCCTTGACATCATGATTCAGCAGCTGCTCGACAATACGGGATTTTACCATTTCCAGAAGTTCATTTCGGGCATTTTCAGCCCTTCTCAGCATAAATTTGCCGTCTTCCATCATGTAATGCCGATGGTCTTCAATCGCAGCAAACAATTCCTCAATACCTTTGCTGTCTACAGCGACAACCATTTTGACCGGCGGTCTCCAGTCTGCGTGAGAGAAGTCAAGCATCATCTCAATTTCCCGCGCTGTTCGATTCGCTCCGTCGCGGTCCGCTTTGTTGACGGCGAAAACGTCTCCAATTTCCATGACGCCGGCTTTTATAGCCTGTATGTCATCACCGAGGCCCGGCACACTGACCATAACGGTCGTGTCAGAGTTCTTGACAATGTCCACTTCAGACTGACCAACACCTACGGTTTCTATGAAAATATATTCTGCGCCATAAATGTCCAGTATTTTCACTGCGGCGCTGGTAGCCTCGGAGATCCCGCCAAGATGTCCTCTGGCGCCCATACTTCTCACAAAGACGCCGGGATCTGTCGCCAGATCCGACATGCGAACGCGGTCGCCCAGGATGGCGCCTCCGGTAAATGGACTGGTTGGATCCACTGCTATGACGCCAACCTTGGCGCCTGTTTTTCGAACATGCTTGACAAGTTTGTCCGTCAAAGTACTTTTGCCAGCGCCTGGAGGCCCCGTAATTCCAATTACGTAAGCCTTCCCGCTCTGGCTGTACAATTGACGCATGATCTCTTGTGCTTCCGGATCCTTGTTTTCCATCATGGAGATCAGGCGCGCAGCCGCGCGCCTGTCTCCCATGAGCAGCCTTTCAGCAAGTTCCATGTCATCACCGCTTATCGCTTGATGTTGTTTCGAATGAATTGAATAGTCACATCTGTAGGCGTACCCGGAGTAAAGACCTCAGCAACGCCGTGCTCTTTCAGGAAAGGGATATCTTCTTGCGGAATAACGCCGCCTGCGACGAGAAGGACATCATCAGCGCCTTCTTTTCTAAGAAGCTCTGCAATTTTAGGTATCAAAGTGCCATGGGCACCGGAAAGAATGCTGACTGCGACGCAGTCGACGTCTTCCTGGATGGCTGCATTTGTGATTTGTTCCGGGGTTTGTCTGAGGCCGGTGTAAATAACCTCCATACCTGCATCTCTAAGTGCTCTCGCAATAACCTTGGCACCGCGGTCATGTCCGTCAAGGCCAGGCTTTGAAACCAATACTCTAATAGGTCTATCCATGATTGATCCTCCCATTCCCTTCGATTACAGATTTACGCTTTGCTGATATTCGCCAAAGACTTCACGCATTACACCGCAAATTTCTCCGAGCGTCGCGTACACGCGAACCGCGTCGAGAATGAAAGGCATGACATTTTCAGTGCCTTCGCAAGCTGTCTTGAGTGCTGCAAGTGTTGCTTCAACCGCTGCATTGTCACGCTTGGCACGAAGTTCAGCGAGTCTTGCTTTCTGGTTTTCACCGACAGAAAGGTCAACGCGGAGCAGGCCTTGCGGTGCAGCTTCTTCGACTTGGTATTTGTTCATGCCTACGACAATGCGCTGGCTGGATTCAACTTCTTTTTGGTATTTATAAGACGCATCCATAATTTCCTGCTGGATATAACCGAGATCGATCGCACGCGGCGCGCCGCCGAGCTCGTCGATTTTGCGGATGTAAGCCATGGCTTGCTCTTCAATTTCTGAAGTTTTAGCTTCAATGTAGTAAGAGCCGGCAAGCGGGTCTACTGTATTGGTCACGCCGCTTTCATAGCCGACGATCTGCTGCGTTCTGAGTGCAACTTGTACGGAAGCTTCGGTTGGGAGCGCCAGTGCTTCGTCTTTTGAGTTTGTGTGGAGGGACTGTGTGCCGCCAAGGACGGCTGCCAAAGTCTGGATTGCAACGCGGACAATATTGTTGTCAGGCTGTTGAGCTGTCAGCGTAGAACCGCCTGTTTGCGTGTGGAATTTAAGTGCCATGGATTTTGGATCTTTTGCTCCAAAACGATCTTTCATGATTTTTGCCCAAAGTCTTCTTGCCGCTCTGAACTTAGCCACTTCTTCGAGAAGGTCGTTATGGGCGTTGAAGAAGAAGGAAAGTCTCGGTGCGAAGCTGTCTACGTCGAGGCCGGCTTTGATTGCCGCTTCAACATAAGCAATACCATCAGCAAGCGTGAAGCCGACTTCCTGAGCTGCCGTAGAACCCGCTTCACGAATGTGATAGCCGGAAATGGAGATAGTGTTCCACTGCGGGACTTCTTTGGAGCAGAATTCGAAAATGTCAGTAATCAGTCTCATGGACGGATCAGTTGGGAAAATGTATGTGCCCCGTGCAATGTACTCCTTGAGGATGTCATTCTGAATTGTGCCGCGGAGCTTTTCTGCTGAAACGCCCTGCTTTTCGCCTACAGCTATGTACATGGCAAGAAGGACAGAAGCTGGCGCATTGATAGTCATAGAGGTGGAAACCTTGTCAAGGGGAATACCGTCGAAGAGTATTTCCATGTCCGCAAGTGAGTCAATAGCGACGCCAACCTTGCCAACTTCACCCTCTGAAAGAGAGTGGTCTGAGTCATAGCCAATCTGAGTAGGAAGGTCAAATGCGACAGAAAGTCCGCTTGAACCTTGCTCTACGAGGAACTTGTAACGCTTATTGGATTCTTCTGCAGTCGCAAAGCCAGCGTACATACGCATAGTCCAGAGCTGACCACGGTACATGGTCGGCTGAACGCCGCGTGTATACGGGAATTGGCCTGGAATGCCGAGATCTGTCTCATAGTTGAGCCCCTCAACATCAACCGGTGTATAAAGTCTGTTGACTGGTTCGCCAGAACCCGTTTCGAAGACCTTATAGCGTTCAGGACGCTTGGCGAGGGAAGCTTCTGTTTTTTCATTGTAAGCATTGACTTTTGCTTTTAATGCGTCAATCTTTTCCTTTTCGTACATGCAAAATTTCCTCCTCTTGATTGCTCGGTTTTTAGAATATCAGATCTTGCAGTTTCGTCAAAGTCATGAAGCATGGAATTCAGGCTGAGTCGGTTTAATAACAACGCCACTTGCTGCGCTTGGCTTAATTTATTTAACCGCTGCTCCCGACTTGAAACAGACACGCCTTTCAGAATGATCCTCGGAGCATTCCTCCCTTTGTTATGTAATCTGGAAACTTATAGATTAGTGACAATAAAAAAAGTTAGATTCCAAAAAAAGCTACAATAAAGCATAGCCAATCGGTCATCTAACTGGTGATCCTCAGGGTGTGAACAGAAGGTCATTCTGCCCAATTGAAAATCAAGTTAAATTTCCAGGCGTCTCTGAATTAGGATTCGCTGAGGACCTGCCTGTACTTCTCGTATGCAATTTTAATTGCAGAAATTAACGCTTTTCGGGCTGACCCGAAATATCTTTGCGTTAGGACTTCTTCAATTTCTGTGATGTGATCCAGAGACTTCCCAACCAGCAATTCTTTTATGAATTTTTTGGCGAGATCCGTGACTAAAGAGCACTCAGCGTCCAAAATCAGCCCGGTATCCCTGTCGACAATCATTCCGACAACCATGACCGTGTACATCTCTTCAGCTGTTATACCTTGAGGCAATCTGGCATATCCCGAGACGAAAATTTCGGATGTTTTCATGCGCGCACCCACCAAAAATGAAATCTTACTTTCATATTAACATGAGGTTTTGATTTTGTAAATTTAATAACAAGGATTTCAGGACAAAATAATAAAAAAAAATCCGCATATTTCAACGCTTGTATACAATTATACCCGTATAATTAGAAAAAAGGCACATTTGCAGCCAATTTTGCAGGATGACTTTATGTTATCCTTCAGCAAAATGAATGCCTGTGCCTTTTTTAATGATTTTGTGCTGCCGATGGTCACTTGCCATCCTTTTAGAGCCTAACCCGCCATCGGCATCCTATCTTGCAACGCCGCTGTCGACTGCAGCCTTGCGCACTGCATCCGCGACATTTTTTGCAACCTGAGGATCAAACGCTTTTGGAAGGACGTATTCCGGAGTCAGCAGATCCTCGTCCACGGTTGCCGCTATGGCTTCCGCTGCCGCGATCTTCATGGCCATATTGATGTCGCGGGCCCTTACATCCAGCGCGCCTCTGAAGATGCCTGGAAAAGCGAGTACGTTGTTGACCTGGTTCGCAAAATCAGAACGGCCGGTACCAACGATATAAGCCCCTGCTTTGAGTGCCTCATCCGGCATAATTTCCGGAATAGGATTCGCCATAGCGAGTACGATCGCTTTGTCCGCCATGGCGGCAACGGCTTCCCCATTTAGGATATTCGGACCGGAAACGCCAATAAACACGTCCTTGCCGCTGAGAACCTCCGCCAGTGAGCCCTGCTCATCCCGCTTGTTCAGGCGAGGCATAAGCTGACGCTGGGCGCCATTGGCATGATCACTGAGGCTGGACAGCGCGCCACGGCGGTCGCACACCACAATATTGCCCACACCGCGCTCGAGAAGGAGCTCTGCAATAGCAAGTCCCGCTGACCCAGCGCCGCTGATGACGACATCCAGTTCTGAAAACTTTCTGCCGGTGAGTTTGCAGGCGTTGATCAAAGCGGCGAGAACGACAATAGCCGTTCCGTGCTGGTCATCGTGGAAAACCGGAATGTCCAGTTCCTCTTTGAGTCTGCGCTCGATCTCAAAGCAGCGCGGCGCGGAAATATCCTCCAAGTTGATGCCGCCAAACACCGGCTCAAGCAGCTTGACCGCGTGTACGATCTCGTCCACATCCTTGGTTGCAAGGCAGATTGGAAAAGCGTCGACATTTGCGAACGTCTTAAACAGAATAGCCTTTCCCTCCATGACCGGAAGCGCAGCTTCCGGGCCTATGTCGCCGAGGCCGAGGACTGCTGTACCGTCTGTCACCACCGCAACGAGATTGCCTTTGCTGGTATAACGGTACACCTCTTCTTTGTTTTCAGCAATTTTTCTGCACGGTTCAGCCACACCTGGCGTATAAGCCACGGATAAGTCCACGCTGTCCGCAACTTCTACCTTGGACACCACCGCAATTTTCCCTTGATGCTTCTCATGTAATTCCAACGCCATTTGATTATAGTCCATCATTTAGCCACCTTTCTCTTCTGAAAACCTCATGAATACCTTATCTCATTCATATTATGATTGATTATGCAACCCGTCAAGCGTTGCGCATTGTTTTTTTGAAGGGCAGGAAGCTGGTATTGGGAAGTTGGCGTCAGCGGCTTGCGCCTATTGACACCGACTTCCACACTGACACCGACTCACATCCCGATTCAACTTAAAGCCACAAAAAAGAAGAAGGCAACCTGCTAATCAGCTGTGCCTTCTTCCAAATAGTAAATTAACGCTGCGGTTTAGTGCTGTTCATCTTCCGTCTTCTCCGTTGTCACCGCTTGAGCAGTTTCGGAGGTCTGCTGCTCTGACTCCGCTTCAGACTTTGGTTTCGAATTAGCTTGCTCTTGGTCCGCCGGCTTTTGCGCTTCTTCGCGCGCTGCCTTCAAACGGTTCTGCTCCGCTTCATAAATAGCGATATCCTTCAGACGATCCGCCTCTAGCTGTTTCTCTTCATGCTCTTTCTTCTCCCTGAGCGCTTCAAACCCGGACTCGAGCGCAATGCTGAACTCTTCGCCATTTATGGTTTCGTACTCGAGAAGCGCATTCGCGACTTGGTGAAGCTTGTCAATATTCTCGCTCAATATGCGCATAGCCTCGTCATAGGCGTCGTCCACCAAACGTCTGACTTCGCGGTCTATATCCGCCGCTACTTGCTCAGAGAAGTTGCGGCGCGTCGTCATGTCGCGGCCGAGGAATACCTCTTCTTCGCTGCCGTAGGACATGGAGCCAAGATTTTCGCTCATGGCGTATTTCGTTACCATAGCCCGGGCAATGTCGCTGACCCTGGAAAGATCGTTTTGAGCGCCCGTGCTGATGTCATGCAGGATGAGCCTCTCTGCCACACGTCCGCCCAGCAGAACGATCAATTCATTTTCCATATGGCGTTTGGTCATATAGTTTCTGTCTTCCTGTGGCAGCTGCATTGTAAAACCGCCCGCCCTGCCATGTGGAATGATTGTAATCTGCTGCACCGGATCCATTTCAGGGATGATCGCTGCCAGTATGGCATGACCCGCTTCATGGTAGGCTGTGAGGCGACGTTCTTTTTCACTGATGACGCGGGATTTCTTCTCAACGCCTGCAATGACTTTGGTTGTCGCTTCTTCAATGGTTCTCATTCTTATTTTGCGCTCGCTCTTTCTGGCTGTGAGTATAGCGGCTTCATTCAAGAGGTTCTCAATATCCGCCGGCGTAAATCCAGGTGTTGCTTTTGCCAGTGTCTTGAAGTCGACATCATCAGCGACAGGCTTGTTTCTCGCATGGACGCGAATAATCTCCTCTCGCTCCCTCACATCAGGTCGCCCTACTGTGATCTCCCTGTCAAAGCGGCCTGGTCTCAGAAGCGCCGGATCCAGGATGTCAGGCCGGTTTGTGGCTGCCATCAGAATAATGCCTTCGTTCTCGCTGAAGCCGTCCATCTCTACGAGGAGCTGATTGAGGGTCTGCTCGCGTTCATCATGGCCGCCGCCAAGACCGGCGCCGCGCTTACGGCCAACCGCGTCAATTTCATCAATGAAAATAATGCACGGTGAATTTTTCTTTGCGTTTTCGAAGAGATCTCGAACACGGCTCGCGCCGACGCCCACAAACATTTCGACAAAATCCGAGCCGCTGATGCTGAAGAACGGTACCCCGGCTTCACCGGCGATCGCTCTGGAAAGATACGTCTTACCGGTACCCGGAGGTCCAATCAGCAAAATGCCTTTTGGGATCCTAGCGCCAAGCTCAATATATTTCTTTGGATTTTTAAGGAAGTCCACCACTTCGTAAAGCTCTTCCTTCTCTTCCTTAAGTCCGGCTACATCTGCAAACGTAATCCTCTTGGAGTTATCCTCCTTGATCATTTTCGCACGGCTTTTTCCAAAGGACATAACTTTGTTGCCGCCGCCCTGGGAATTTTGCATGAACACAAACCACAGAACGACTAAAATCAACACGCCAAAGATCATAGGCAGCAGGGACAGAATCCACGGCTCCTGAGCCGGCGCCGTTCCGGTAACCTCCAGACCTGCTTTGGTCATGGCGTCGAACAAGTACTTTCCAACATCTTCAGACAAAACAGAAGGGATGTACGAATAGAAGACCGCGTCATCCTGAAGTGTGCCCTGAACGCTGTTGTTCTCAACCAGATTGATGGTTTTAACTTTTCCTTCTTCAATACTGCTAACCAGTTCCGTCAGCGTCAGATTCACAATTTCCGTTTCGGTCGTTGGAATCACCTGTCTCGCGATCATCAGGATCAGCAGGAAGACAAATATATAAAACGCTGCGTTTTTAAACATCTTTCGCATATAATTCCTCCTAGAGCTTAAGTGCATACTCGTCATTCTAACATATTTTCAACATGGGAACAACTCAGACTGCCACTCAAAATATTGAGTTTTACGCCTTTCGCCTGAGCGTCAGCCAGCCGATTCTGACTGTCGACTGTCCAACTCGGACTTCTTCAGACATACGGTACCCGTATACCCAAATGATCCGGTTCTCATCACATACCAGAGGAATTTTATGTCTCTGTGCCTCAGGAATTTTTTCATCAATCATAAAACGCTTGAGTTTTTTGCTTTCCTTCATGCCAAAGGGCTTGAAACGGTCACCAGCTTCACGGTACCGGACGCGCAGCGCACCCTGAATCGCATCTAGATCCACGGCAATCCCGTTCGAATTGACTCGCCTCAGCGGCCACTGCTCACGCGTGAGGGGCTCTACGAGCACTTCCCACTCCAAAGGATTTTCTTCGCAGTGTGAAAGCTGCAATCCCAGCGCCGTCTCAGAATCATTCAGACACTCAGCACCCAACCTGCGCATCCGCAGGACGTCATACACCCGCTCTGCCTCCACGACGCCTAGCTGAAGAGATTTGCTCCCCTCATGACGCATAGCCAGCTCAAGCGCGGCTTCAGTGTGTGCCTGACTGAAATCCGTCAGGACCCCGCCGCAGGCCTCCCTGGCAAGATGCCGGATCAGCCTTCTTTTCAAGGCGGGTTCATACCCGGAAAAAGTCTTTAACGACATGCCGGCTTCATGCTTCGAAGCGCTGGCCCCTGGCAGTCTGATCGACTCATACGCTTCCTGAGTCACGCGTTCGAGAAGCCGTTCGTCTTCCCTGAACAAATCCGCAGTTCTGGCCAAAGTGTCCGCCAGCCTTGGATTAAAATGGGATTCCAAATAGGGAATGACCTCCAGTCGGATTCGGTTTCGTTCGTAATCCGCCTCCAGATTGGTGTGATCCATCCTCGGCTCTAAATCATTCAGGCTGCAATAAGCCTCAATAGCCGTCCGCGGGACCTCGATCAGCGGGCGTATAATACGTCCGTCCCTGACAGGCAGGATGCCGCCGAGCCCTTTGAGCCCGGCGCCTCTGAAGAGCCGCATCAGCACCGTCTCACACTGATCGTTCAGATTCTGGGCCACGGCAATTTTGGCACAGCCCTCTTCCAGGGCGACCTGATCGAAAGCCTCGTAGCGAAACTTTCGTCCCTCCATTTCAAAGGAAGCCCCTGATTCCCGGGCCAAAGCACTGATATCCGCCTCAAACAGATAAAAGGGCACTTCGTGATTCAGACAGAAAAGCCGGACAAAAGCCGCATCCGCATCTGCCGCCGCGCCGCGGAGACCATGATGTACGTGAACGGCCACAAGTCTCAAGCCCCAGCTTTCCCTGAGCGTCAGCAGCGCGTGCAGAAGCGCCAGCGAATCCGGCCCTCCGGAAACCCCGACTACGATACTTTCTCCCTGTTCGAACATCTGATAGCGCTGATTCGTCTTGATCAGCTGCGCCACCAAATCGACACCTAAGACTTCACTTTCGACCAACGCGACTTCCACCTCTGCAAATAACTCATTCCACAATCCACTTCATCTTACCATGTCCAGTAAACTTTTTCAGGCCATCCTCCAAGATTTCACCAAATCTTAAGAAATAGCACTTTAAGTGCCTTATTTCACGCCCAAGAGCCTCAGCTGCCCGAAATTGAAAGCACACCCACGTCCAGCGTCGGAGCGCCAAAGGCACTGTTTCCGCCAACAGACTCAAATTTCAGATCGTCCGCTGCCGCGCGAATCCCCTTAAGCAGTTCAAAAAAATTGCCCGCTGCCGTAATCTGCGTCACCGGCGCGCCAATGCGGCCGCCCTCTATTCTAAAGCCCCTCGCTGAGAGGGAAAAGTCACCCGAGATGGCGTTCAGACCCGCATGAAGTCCGTCAAACGCCGTAATCAGAAGGCCGTCGCCTATGTCGCTCAAGAGACCGTCGGCAGAGACCTGTCCTGGCTCGATATAAAAATTGGTGGGGGCAATCCCCACACTGGACTTGTAAGAACCCCGAAAGCCGTTCCCAGTAGGTGGCACGCCGGATTTCGCAGCGGTGCGCAGATTGTGGAAATAGGTCGTCAGAACGCCCTGATCCACCACGCGCTTGAGCTGTGTCGGCACACCCTCGCTGTCAAAAGGCGCGCTGGCCGGACCATCCTTCAAATGGGGATTTTCAATAATCGACAGGCAATTCGACGCAATTTGTTCGCCCAGCTTGCCTTTCAGCGCTGACAGCCCCTTTTCCACCGCCTCGGCAGAAAAAATCGACACCATAGCTTCAAAAAGGCTGACTGCTGCGTCATAACGCAGCGCCGTCCTGTACTCGCCGCTCTCCACAGACGCCGCGCCCAGCATGGCCACAGAAGCTTCTGCTGCCTCCACCGCCACTGACCTGAGCAGATCCCGGTCAAAATGCCGCATGAGCGCAAACTTGTGCTCATTGCGGGTCTCCTCGCCCTGCCGGACAATTGGCGCAAAGACTGAATAAGCCAGGTCGCTCTCATGTTCAAGATCAAGTCCCAGCGTGTTTCGGATTGCCACCCGCCCGCGGCCTTCGCTGTAAAGATTGTAGCTGACCTTGCTGATCAGCGGAAACTGAGCCATGATCTCCGCTTCGAGCTCAATCAAAGCCTGGGTTTTTTCGGCCGGCTCTACGTCAAAAAAGGTCGAGGCGGTCTTTTCGACTACCGGGTAGGACGTGTTGGCCGATGGTCGGTAGAGTACCGGCTCAAGCTCACTCTCATTCAAGGCGGCGTTATCTCTGCAGCTCTTCAGAAGCGTCTCCAGATCCGCCTCTGTCTCTAGAATTTCCGTAAAGGCGTAGCCCATCTTTCCGCCGTGAATCCCCCGAACGGAAACCCCTGCAGAACTGGCCAGGTTGAAGGTATCGATCTCACCCTCAAAAACTTTTACACTAAAGTGGCTCCCGCTCTCGCTGTAAACCTCAAGGGCTTCAAAGCCGTAATCCGAGGCTCGGCGCAGCGCTTCCTCCATCCAGAATGTCTTCATTTGCTTTCGCCTCCATTTCTGCCGCCCACAGTAATTTCGCTGACACGGATGGCCGGCTGGCCGACAATGGCCGGAATGGAACCGCTGGACGAACCGCACATACCATAGCCGTAAGCGAGATTGTCGCCCACTCGGTCAATTTTTTTGAGGATCTCGCTGCCCGTGCCAATCAGCGTAGCGCCTTTGACCGGCTCAGCCAGCTTTCCACCTCGGATCATATAAGCTTCATTGACTGAAAAATTGAATTCGCCAGTCGCGGGATTAACAGAGCCGCCGCCCATACTGCTGGCATAGAGTCCGTAATCCGTCTCGGAGATCATGGTCTCAAGCTTTGAGGTTCCGGTTGCTATAAAAGTATTGCTCATCCGGCTCGTCGCCGCGAATTTGTAGGATTGTCTCCTGCCAGCGCCGTTTGACGGCAGCCCAAGTTTCTTGCCGTTAAAGCGGTCCACCAGATAGGATTTCAAAATTCCATTTTCAATTAAGACGGTTCTCTGAGTCGGGGTTCCCTCGTCATCTACATGACCGCTGCCCCATCCATTCACAAGTGTCCCGTCGTCAATTGCAGTAACCAGCTCTGAAGCGATCTGCTCTCCCATTTTTCCGTTATAAACCGAAGTGCCTTTGGCAATAAACGCCGCTTCCAGGCCATGACCACAGGCTTCATGGAAAATGACGCCGCCAAAGCCGTTGTCGATAATGACAGGCAGCCGTCCGCTTGGCGCATGCTTGGCTTTCGCCATGGTCACTGCAATTTGAGCCGCCTTCAGGGCCAGTTCGTCCGGATTCACATCCTTGTAAAGCTCAAAGCCGGAAAGCCCTCCCAGGTTGTGGCCGCCGGACTGCATTTCGCCCTCATGCTCTGCGACACAGTTCACCGACGTTCTGGTACGAACCCGGCGGTCCTGGGTCAGCAAGCCCTCAGAGTTGGCAATTTGAACGCTTTGGTCTTCATCCATATAGGTGACGACCGTTTGCCGAATCATGGGATCATAGGCTGCCGCCCTTGACGAGAGGTCTCTGATCCACTGGAGTTTGACTTTAGCGTCAACCGTTCCGGGCAACGCCCTGAAATGATGACGGGGCTCATACGCCCTCTGACTCAGTTTTACCGCAGCTATAGGGTTATTTTGTCCGGCCATGGCAGACAGACTCTTTGCAAACTGAATCAAGGCGGCTTCCTCTGTGTCTGAGGTATAGGCGTAAAAGCTGTTGATGCCTTTGACAATCCTCAGTCCGAGGCCGTACTCACGTCCCCCCAGGGCATTTTCAAGCTTGCCGCCAATCATTTCAAAATGGGTTCTGTTTTTATCTTCCACAAAAATTTCCGCGAACTCTCCACCTCTTGACAAAGCGGCTTCGAGTATACGTTCGAGCAGAGTTTGCTGCAGCACTTTGAATCCTCCTTAAGACTTATGGTTATCTATTTTTTCACATTTATTTATTACAATTTAATCCCATTTACTTCTATGGTATAATTGTAACACAAAAAACCAACCTGCGAGGAGGGTGAATCCACTTGAGCAACGAGGTAAATAACAGCAGTGATTTCACCTGCAAGACTTTCACCATTCGGGAGCGGGTCGATCAGTTGAATAATCAGGCTGAATTCATTGAACGGACGACGCCTGCTGAGACGTTGAGATTATCCCAAAAAGCACTCCAAATGGCCGCTTCTATTCATTATCCCAGCGGTGTCGCTAAAAGCCTTTATCTGATTGGCAGAGGCCATCTGCGGCTCGGAAGTCTGTCCGATTCTGAAGAATTTCTGAAAAAGGCCTACGATCAGGTGAAGATTCTGAACGAAGCCAGTCTGGAAGCAGATATTTTAAATGCCCTGGGGATCGTGAACCTCTACTTTAAGGTCTATGATCTAAGTTTCAAATACTTTCAGCGCGCCCTCACGCTATGTAAAAAAATAGAGGACCCCTCCATTGAAGCTCGGGTTCTAAACAACATCGGAGAGATTTACAGGGAGTTGAAGGACTACTCAAAAGCCTTGGAATATTATCAGCTCAGTCAGTCCGTTCACCTCGAAGTCAGCAGCCCCATCAACAAATCTGTGGCAGTTTCCAATCTCGCAGGTCTTTATCTTGAAATGGAGGACTACGATAACGCCACCCTGTACATTGACAATGCAATCCAACTTGCCAAAGACGAAGAGAATCTCATGATCGAGTCTGCCTGTTACCATTACGCAGGTATAGTCGCCAGAAAAAAAGGCAATTACGAGGAATCTCTGACTTTCTTGAAAAACGCCTTGAAATTGAATCAATCCACTATGGAGATGATTCACGAAGCTGAGGTCTTAATCGATTTACATAGAACGTTGTTTGAAAAAGGCGAGCGAAGCCGGTCGCTGAAGGTGCTCTTTGACGCCCAGAAAATAGCTCAGAATCTCAAATCTGAAACGCTGCTCCTCCAGGTTTACAATGAAATGATTCCCGCCTGTGAGGCCCTCGGCAATCTGGAAGACGCCCTGGCCTATTCCAAAAAGCGCCATGACTGCATCCAGGCAATCGAAAAAATCGAGTTGGAACAACGACTGCGCGGCCTCAATATCCAGTTGGAGGCGGATACCTCCTACCAGGAGAAGGAGGCTTACCGCAAGCTCAGCCAAGAACTCGAACAGAAGGCCAAAGAACTGGAAGATCGTTCCAACGAACTTCAGGACGCCTATCACACCCTGAAGGTCATTAGCGAGATTGGAAAACAGATCACTGCAGTCCTGAGTCTGGAAAATATTTTCACCATCATACATCAGCATATTACCGACCTTATGGTCGCAGATCTCTTTGGCATTGGTCTCTATAACAGTGAAACGGACGCCCTCCACTATGACTACCTCATCGAAGACGGCATCAGACTGCACAATGTCCAAATCCCAATAACCAGAGAAAACAGCTTTGCCGTCTGGTGCTACAGGAACCGCAAAGAAATCATGGTCAATTCCGCCGCCGGCATCCTACCGGATTCCGTGAGTAAGTTTTCCTCCAGCTTTGGCTCTCTGATGCCCGCCATTATGTTTCATCCCTTGATTGTCGAGGACCAGATCATTGGGATTATCACAGTCCAAAGCCGAACCTGCAACGTGTATACCAGACAAACGCTGGAAACCCTCAGCACCTTGTCTGCTTACCTTTCCGTCGCTATACAGAACGCTCAGAAGTCGGAGCGTTTACACCTTGAAATTCAGAATCGAGAGGCGGCGCAGCAAGAGCTTTCAAAGCTCAATCAAGAATTGTCCGCACTGTCGGAAATGGATGGCTTGACCGGGATCGCCAACCGCCGCCGCTTTGATGAGTTCTACCTGCAGGAGTGGGGCCGTGCTAAACGAGCCAAGGAACCGCTGACGCTGCTTATGATTGATATCGACTACTTCAAGCAATACAATGATACCTATGGTCATATCACCGGTGATGAGATGATTATTCGCATCGCATCCCTGATCAGCCAAAATGTGAAGCGCACCAGCGATCTGGTCGCCCGGTACGGGGGAGACGAGTTTATTGTCTTACTCAGCAACACAGACGAACCAGGCGCCCTCAAAGTCGCCAGCAGCATCCGCAGCACGCTGTCCAGTGCCGGTATCCTTCACGAACGTTCTCCCCTTGGCGGGGTAGCGACACTGAGCATTGGCATGTCAACCTGCATTCCCGGCGCTTCCATGTCACTTGCCGAGCATATACAGTCAGTGGATGCCGCCCTTTATGAAGCCAAGCAAGCCGGACGCAACCGGATCGTGGCTTGCAGCATGACTGAAAAGCGCTTTACAGAATACGCGTCTTAGAAAAAGGTTTCTGGACGGTCACAGCGAGATGCCCGCCTCTCACAAACCTCCTATGACCACGTAATTTTTTCCAATAAAATTTAATGTTATTCGAGCCCGATTTGCGGTTGACGCTGATCGGGCTTTCTAATATACTTACACATTATTAAATGTTTTTTCAGTTCGATCAATGACGCACCCGTAAGGGTGAAAGCCAAATTGTTTTTGATAGCCTGAGAGTGGTGGGTCATCCGACAACGGGGGACCTCTCACTCTTTTTTTGTTGGAACTCAACATTTCAGGTGATGTTTCGCACTCAACATAATTAAAGGGAGGCTTATTCAAATGACAACCAAGTACATCTTCGTCACAGGCGGAGTGGTCTCATCCATCGGCAAAGGGATCACTGCGGCGTCGCTGGGAAGACTGCTGAAGTCCAGGGGTATAAGCGTCGCGATTCAAAAGTTCGACCCCTACCTCAACATGGACCCCGGCACCATGAGCCCCTATCAGCACGGTGAGGTCTTTGTCACGGAGGATGGCGCCGAGACCGACCTGGATCTGGGGCACTATGAGCGCTTTATCGATCTCAATCTGACCAGAAACTCCAATGTGACGACCGGCAGGATTTATTGGTCTGTCATTTCCAAGGAGCGCCGGGGTGAATATTTGGGGGCGACCGTTCAGGTCATTCCCCACATTACAAACGAGATCAAATCCTGGGCCTACCGGATTGCTCAGGACGCCGCACCGGAGGTGGTCATTACGGAAATCGGCGGCACCGTGGGCGACATTGAGAGCCTCCCTTTCCTTGAAGCCATTCGCCAAATTCGATATGACCTCGGCCGTGAAAATGTGATGTATATTCATGTGACCCTGGTCCCCTATCTGGAAAAGTCCGGCGAGCTGAAGACGAAGCCCACCCAGCATAGCGTCAAGGAGCTGAGGGAGATCGGTATACAGCCGGACATGATCGTTTGCCGGACGAGCGTTCCACTGTCAAGTGAGATCAAAGAGAAGATCGCCCTGTTCTGCAACGTAGGCTCAAAGGACGTCATACAGAATCTCGACGCTGAGACCCTGTACGAGGTGCCGCTGAAGCTGGAAGAAGAAGGGCTGGCAGAAAAGGTCTGCCGGCGTCTGTCCCTGTCCTGCTCCGAACCGGATTTGTCGGAGTGGAGAGCTATGGTCGACGCGGAGAAGACCGCCAGTCAGCATCTGCGCATCGCCCTGGTCGGAAAGTACGTCGAGCTCCACGACGCCTATCTTTCCGTGGCGGAAGCGCTCAAGCATGCCGGTATAGCCAACCGGACCAAGGTCGAGATCGACTGGATCCACTCAGAGCTGGTGGATGCTGAGAACGTCAGGGAAAAGCTGGCTGATGCCGATGGTCTCCTTATACCAGGCGGCTTCGGCGACCGGGGGATAGAAGGAAAAATCACAGCGATCCGCTATGCGAGGGAAAACAAAATCCCATTTTTTGGCATTTGCCTCGGGATGCAGCTCGCAGTTATAGAATTCAGCCGCAACGTTCTTGGACTCAAGGACGCCAACTCCTCGGAACTGAATCCATTGACGCGGCACCCTGTCATAGATCTGATGCCAGATCAGTGTGGCATCACAGACAAGGGCGGCACCATGAGACTTGGACGTTATCCCTGTGTTGTTAAAGAAGGCACCAAAGCCTTTGATGCCTATGGCAGCACATTGATTCACGAACGCCACCGACATCGATATGAGGTCAATAACGACTATCGGCCGCAGTTGGAATCCCGCGGCATGGTCTTCAGTGGCTTGTCCCCGGATGACCGGCTCGTCGAGATGATCGAGCTGCCTGACCACCCTTGGTTTGTCGCTGGCCAGTTTCATCCCGAGTTCGTCTCAAGGCCGACCAGACCTCAGCCGCTGTTCAGGGATTTTATCAAAGCCGCCAAAGGATTCCTGCTTAAAAAGGGTTAGGCAGCGGATTAAAAAAGCATTAAGTTTGCCGGATAGCCATTGCAGAATATATATTTTCATCAGATACTTAGAGTATAAATACCAAGGTAAAGGAAGGGATCCACAGTGAAAAAACTGGCACCCATTGTCATTACAGCTATACTCATTGGCTATCTCGCCTTCTATCTTTGGATTCCGTTCAATTTAACAGTCGGACCGGAGCCATGGTTCGGCAAGATCATAGCTGCCGCTGTTGGTGCCGGTGCCGTCGGCATGATGACCGCCGCAGTCTACACCCTCATCATTCGTCTCAAAGAAATTGACAAAGAGGAGAAGGATAAAGATGATCTTAGTAAATACTGATTTTATTACAGGAAAAGAATTGGAAACCCTCTCTATCGTCAAAGGGTCCACTATCATGTCAAAGCATCTTGGCAAAGACATTATGAGCGGTCTGAAAACGCTGGTCGGCGGCGAACTGACAGAATACAACGACATGATGAATGAAGCCCGGGCACTGGCCACCAAACGCATGGTCGAAGAAGCGGCAGAGATGAGAGCAGATGCCGTCATCAATATCCGCTACGCGTCCAGCGCCGTAATGCAGGGTGCGGCAGAAGTTATTGCCTACGGAACAGCTGTAAGATTCAAATAAGAATCAGGACTCACATATTACATAAACAAAAAGGAAGAAGGCCGCCGCCTTCTTCCTTTTTGTTTTAATTTAGGCTTGCTGAACAGATCAAAATAAATTTATGACAGCTAAGTACTTGATTCGCATTTCAAGATTTGGATAGAAATCCATTCCTCTGGAGTATGTACTAATAGTTTTGAACTTGAGGCGCAGGTCGTTCTTTGTTTAATTTCTTCACGGTGACCAAGTTAAGGACAATGCCCGCCAGGCACATTAGAATGGCAATAATAAAAGCGAGTGAATAATCACCATTATTCATAATTTTTATAACAGCAGCCATACGCGGCCCTATAAAAGCTGCAAATCCATAAGCCAGGAACATAATCCCAAAGTTGATGGGAAGGTTTTTTGATCCAAAAGTATCCGCAGTTAAAGAGGCGATCATTGACATAAAACCGCCATAGCAAGTGCCTATGAACATAACCATCACTACAAAAAGATATTGCCCTGTAAAGTAAATCAAACCCAACAGCGAGAGGGCTGTAATGGCATATAAAAAATTAATCGTTTTCAGTCGGCCAATCCTGTCAGAAGTCCATCCCCAGAATAGTCTGCCAAGAGTATTACACAGCGCTAGGAATCCAAGCATAGCCGCAGCTTTCTGCGGCGTAAAATTCATGATTTCCTGAAACATTGGGGAGGCGTGTCCAATAATCATAACACCGGAGGTTGTCCCCGTTGTAAAGATCCCTGCCATTAAGTAGAATATCGGATCTTTCAGCATAGCCTTCCAATCCTTATCTGCTCCGGTAAAGGCTGCTGTGGTTTTCTTGGGTGTCCATCCCTTAGGGGCGTAGTCTTGCGGCGCGGTATCAATGAGTAACGAAAGCCCGCAAATAATTATTATGAAAGCAGTGCCAATAATCCTAAAACTAGGCATAACACCAAAATTCGAGATCAGTGCTGCAGCCAGCGGGGCAATGATGACCGCGCCACTGCCCATGCCAGCAGCCATGGCACCAGAACAAAATCCGCGTTTATCCGGGAAAAATCTGACCATATTGGACAGACTTCCTGAATAAACAATGCCAACACCCAGTCCAACGCCTATGCCATAAACTAAATATAACTGGGCAAGAGATTGGATTGATCCAGAAAAAAATACTGAACCACCCAAAAGAAGACCCCCTGCGAAAACAAGAGCACGCGGTGATATATAAGCTTGTGCCATACCAACCAATGCCATGGGTAAAGCGGAGACCCCCATGACCAAAGTGTACGCCAGAGATGCCTGAATCGCATTCCAGCCAAACTGTTGCATCAAAGGGTTTTGGAAAACACTCCATGCATAGCCAAAGCCAACGCAAATATTTATTACAACACCAGCGATCAGCATGATCCACCGTTTAGATTCATAATTCATGATTATTGCCTCCTGATCTTTGAGCAGTTCCTAAATTAGTTGTCCTCTTCACCTTGCATTTCTGCGAGCGCTTTAAACAATTCCACCGCAGTCTCGATGATTTCATCATTAAAATCATATTTAAAGGAATGTATGTTAGGGTAATCCATTCCATTGCCAATATAACAAATCGCGCCTTTAGTCTCCTTAAGATAATGACCAAAATCTTCAGAGCCCCGGAACGCCTCCGCCATTTCCACAACTTCAAAGCCCTTGCTGTCAGCGGCTTTTCTGATCTTGTCCGAGCTCTCTTTGTGATTAAAAGTCTCCGGGAAGTAATCCTGATAGGAGAAGCTGACCGTCATTCCCTGGTCTTCTGCCAGTGAGGATGCCAGCTTCTCGAGGTTTTGCTGCAGCCGGTCCATTTCCGCCTCATAAAGCGCGCGGATCGTCAGCAGAAGTTCCCCCCTGCTGGCATTGACACCAAACGCTTTCTCTCCCACATTAACCTGGATGACGGTACAAAGCACCATGCCCTCATTTTTTTCCGGTGCAATAAAATCAGGAATAGCGTCGATAATTTTCGCAAAGGCAAACGCCGGATTGACACCTTTCTCGGGCTCGCTGGCATGAGAAGGTCTTCCCTCCATTTGAATGATCATCCCTTTTGAAGCGCAGTTGCTCGCGCCATCAATGACATTAATGGATTTAAGGGCCATGCCGCTCATGTTGTGGTAAGCAAAGATTTCTTCAATGCCGTTTTCTTTTATGAACACAGCACATTCCGCCGCACCATCGCCGGTTTCCTCCGCGTGCTGGAAGAGAAAGAAGATATTCTTGTCAGCGCCCTTTTGATCTATTTCCAGAGCAAAGCCCGCCAGTGAAGCAGAATGACCGTCATGGCCGCATTTGTGAGAAATGCCGGGAAAAACAGAAGCATGAGGCAGCTCAATACCCTCGTTCATCTTAATGGCGTCGAAGTCCGCGCGGAATGCTATGTTCTTTTTGTGCTCACCTGCACGATACACGGCATAAAACCATCGGCCGCGGTCAATGATCTCCAGTTTTGTATTGGCTTTGAGAAAATCGATCAGGTGCTGCTTTGTCCACGTTTCATGATTGGAAAGCTCAGGGTGCTGATGAAGCTCGCGGCGCAGCCCTATCACCAGCGCCAGGTTCTGTTGTTCCAAAATGTCCAACTCCTTTATTTTCGCAAATAGTCTTTTGACCGGAATAGTTTGTGTGCATTAATTTGATGCTTACTAATGCAATATCGATGCCAATATAAAACTATTCCTCTTACGGCAAAGTTTCGCGAAAGACCAAGTCAGCCACTTATTGGCCCGCACCAGCCAAGCACTCTGAATTTGCAGGTGTGGCAGAGTTTGAGGCGCACGCACAAATCATTATTGTGATTGATTTCCTTTCATCTCACATTGTGGCTCATTGGATGAACTTATGAAATTCTGCCACTTCGTAAAAATGGTTATGTTGATTGTAAATTTATTTTTACAATTCAAATACCGAAAAGAACGCATCTTGCGATACTAATGCGCGATCACCCTGCTCATCATTCCCCCTTCCGCCTCACGCCAAAAAAACTGAATCCACAAATCCGGACTCAGTTTAATGTCACCCCTAAACAGGCTGCTAGGTCAGCGGGCCCCCTTCTCCACAAACCTGACCTTTGCCTTCATGAACCGCCTGATGATATGCCGCTCCTCATTAAATTCCCTGGACTCTATGAATAAGTTCGAAAAGGTCTCCCACATGAAAACCCATCCCCCTACAAACAAACCGTCCTCCATGATCCGGACTGCCAGCGTGTCCGCCTTAAAAGGCCCCATATAAGCAATGATGAAGAAAAAAATACCAAGGGCAAAGTATTTCATGGCTTCAAGCCGTTCCTTCTGAAGCTTTTTCTCATTTCGTATCTCCATATAGTCAAAATGGTGCTTCAGTGCACTGACTAAAATCTGCTCTTTTTGAGCATTCTTAAGGGATGTCGGAATGAAAAACTCAAAAATGATTTCATCGCGTTTCGGTATGTCTTCAACCGAATCCCACAAAAAGTCCAGAAACTCGTCTTCAATGTCCCGCATTTTAAACGGGGACGGGTCCCAGTCGTCAAAAACATCATCATAACTGTCCAGCCAGATCGGAATGATATAAGCGTCCGTCTCCTTGTCTCTGTAATAATTTTCAGTGAGCTTCTTCTTTTTTTTCTTCAGTTTCATCCGGATCACTCCATTCACTTCCGAAGTACCTCTTGAAGACTTTTGCCGATGGTCACCTGACCATCAACCTTACTTCCTCAAAATCTTATCCATGACCTTTCCCTTTGCCAGCTCATCAATCAGTTTATCCAGGTAACGTGTTTCGCGTACAATGGGATCCTCTATCTCCTCCACCCGAACGCCGCAAATCACACCTTTGATCAAATCCCGGGAAGGATTCATCTTTGGCGCCTGCGTAAAAAAGGTCTCAAAATCATTTTTTTGTTCAATTTGGGCTTCCAAATCCTCCAGGCTGTACCCTGTCAGCCAGCAGATAATTTCATCCACCTCCGCTTTGGTGCGCCCTTTTTTCTCCGCTTTAGCAATGTACATTGGATAGACGCTTGCAAAGGTCATTGTATAGAAACGATTTTTGTTCATTCTCCTACCTCACTTATAGGTTTTTGAAATTGGTTCTCATTTTACAATTATTGATACCCACTTGGTTTTGGAAGTACCCTTCCGGTCTTATTTTTGTCAAATAAAAGACCATTGTCAACTGACTAAACCCAAAATCAAAAGGGCTTAACACAAATTGACAATGGCCAAAAGGGGAACAAATTAGTGTCAGGTCGCAATCCCGGCTGTGAACATTTTCGCATTCACAATCTGCCTCTCGACCTCCGTAAAAGACGTACCTCCAAAACTATTTCTGTTGGCGATACAGTTTTCAACACTGAACTGGGACAAATTTTCAAGCTCGACAGGAAAACCAACTTGAATCAAATCAGCTTTCCCAACCTCCTCAAATGTCATCCCTCTGCTTTCGCAATATTTGACCAGCCTGCCGACGATCTCATGGGCCTCCCTGAATGGGATTTGCTGAAGGACCAGAAATTCTGCGAGATCAGTCGCTTCAATAAAACCTTTTTTCAGCTGCGCTCTCAGCACGTCCTCGTTGAATGTCATATGCTCCAGCATTCTGGCAAAGATAAACAGCGTCCGATCCAGCGTGTGGATGCTGTCGAAGAGCGCTTCCTTATCCTCCTGATAATCCTTGTTCAGCGTCAGAAAAGTACCCTTGAGCACCGTCAACAGCGTGACCAGGTTTCCAATCGCCCTGCCGGCCTTGCCTCTGACGAGTTCCGCAATATCCGGATTCTTCTTCTGAGGCATGATGCTGCTGCCTGTACAGAAGCTGTCGTCAATGGTAATAAAATTGAATTCTTGAGAGTTGAAGACAATGATCTCCTCTGCAAATCCGCTTAAATGGGTCATACATAGCGCTGCGTTGAAAAGGTATTCAGCTATGCCATCCCGGTTCGCGACAGTATCCATCGCGTTTTCTGAGGTTGCTGCAAACCCCAGCAGCCTGGAAGTGATCATGCGATCCGTCGGAAGCGTCGTCCCCGCCATAGCGCAAGCACCGAGAGGATTGACATCCAGTCGTCTCAAGGATTCCTGAAATCTCTCCACGTCCCGCTTCAGACCTTGAAAATGGGCCATGTAGTAAAATCCCGCCGTAATGGGCTGAGCATGCTGCAAATGCGTAAAGCCAGGCATAATCTTATGAGCCTCTTCCTCAGCTTTGATGGTAATGACTTCCAGCAAATCTTTAAGATGGCCAATAGTCTTCTTCACCGCATCCCGCAAAAACAGCGTTTCGTCCACGGCATTCTGATCATTTCGGCTTCGGGCAGTATGCAGATACTTTCCGGCTTCACCGATCTCTTTTATGAGCTCCTTCTCGATGATCATCATGATGTCCTCATCAAGAAAACTGAATTCAACCTCATTTCGGTCCAATTTATTCTCAACAACAGCCAGACCCCGAAGAATTTCCTCGCAAATGTCATGGCTCACTATGCCTTGCTCCGCCAGCATCCTGACGTGAGCTTTACTTCCCATAATACTGTATTGGTAAAGTTTGTGATCGAAGCTGATGGATTCGTTATAATCCGCGGTAAAGTGCTCCATCTGCTTTGAGAACCGTCCACCCCAAAGGTTAGACATGCAGAACGCCTCCTAGGCCGGTGTCTTTCGCCGCCCGTTTATTGTGACAAACAGAATCTATTGTTCACGGCTGATAGCCACAAGGGGATCGACATATGGGATACCATGCTTATCCGCTGTTTCTTTCAGCGTCAGCATGCCTTTGTAGGTCGTTAGCCCGCGCCTCAAATGAGGGTCTTTTTTCAGCGCCTCCACAATGCCGTGATTTGCGATTTCCAGCGCATAGGGCAGCGTTGCCGCGGACAGCATTTGCGACGCCGTCTCCGCGAATCCGGACGGGATATTGTCCACCGCGTAATGGAGGATTCCTTCTTCAAAATAGATCGGGGCGTCATGAGAGGTGCTTCTGCAGGTTTCAATAGCGCCTGCGTCATCGCAGGCGACATCAATGATCATAGCCCCGCTCTTCATGAGCTTTAAATCCTCTCTAAAGACCAAATGGTCCTTTCGAGTCTTAGGCCACAGGATGCAGTTGATGAGCACATCCGTACGCTTAAGGCAAGTCTCTAAATTTTCCCTGTTCGAATACAACAGTTCAACGTTGACCGGCAATTTAGCCTGTGCATTTTCCATTGCTTTTTTACTGATCTCCAGCATGGTCACCTTATTGCCGAAGGCCGCGGCAAGCTCAGCAGCCCCAATCCCCGACCATCCACATCCAATTATGGTGATCTCGGGTGTTGCTAAGCCAGCAACTCTACTGAGCAATAGCCCTCTGCCCCCATGAACGCTTTGAGAAAAATGAAGCGCTGCCAAAAACCCACCTTTCCCGGCTAGTATACTCATGGGTGCCAGCATTGGGAATTCCCCGCGCTCATCATCCACGTCCTCATAGCACAGTCCGGTTATGCCGCGTTTGAGAAGCTCTTCTGTCATTTCCCTGTGCGCGTTTGAATGCAGATAGGACAGCACGATCTGATTTTCGTGAAGCAGATCATATTCCGAAGCCTCTATTTCCTTAACCTTGTACAGTATGTCGCAGCCTTCGTAAAGCGCCTCTCGAGGCGTTATCTGCGCGCCGGCTCTGACATACGCCTCGTCTGGATATCCGCTGCCAAGACCTGCGGAAGGCTCCACAAGCACAGTATGTCCATTTTTCACAAACAGCGCTGCTGCAGAAGGTATCGCGGCAACGCGACATTCATTCTTCTTGATCTCTTTAGGTATGCCGATGATCATTGTTTCGCTCTCCCGTCTCAAATCAGCCAGTCATGACACCCATGACAGCCTTTGGTTTATCTGCCGTTGACAATATAACACGCCACAAAATGCTCCGGCGATGTCTCAACAAAGTCAGGGTCGCGCTGCGAACACTCAGGAACCGCATAGTCACACCGGGAGGCGAATCGACAGCCGGGTTTTACATTAACCGGACTGGACACTTCCCCTTTAATCAACTGGAATTCCTTATTGCGCATCCGGATATCAGGCTTTGGAATAGCCGCCAGCAGCGCTTTGGTGTAAGGGTGCTGCGGATTTGCAAACAACTCGTCTGAGGTCGCTCTTTCGACACATTTCCCAAGATACATGACCATAATGTCATCAGAGATGTGTTTGACTACAGACAGGTCATGGGTCACGAACATATAAGCCAAGCCTAGCTCATCCTGGATATCCATCAAAAGGTTCAGGTTTTGCGCTTGTACGGAAACATCCAGCGCTGAAACCGGTTCATCGCAAACAATGAATTTCGGATTGAGTGACAACGCCCTTGCTATGCCTATGCGCTGACGGCGTCCGCCATCCAGCTCATGGGGATAAGAGTTCGCGTACCGCCTGGCCAGACCAACCATGTCCATAAGACCCGCCGCTTTGTTAAAGGTTTCAACCCTGGATTTGTAGAGTTTATGGATAAACATATATTCTGAGATGATCTCTATGACGGATTTCCTTGGATCTATGCACGAATAGGGATCTTGAAAAATGATTTGCATATCCTTTCGTACGGGTCTCATCTTGCTGACTGAGTATTTAGTTATATCATTTCCTTCAAACAGAATCTGTCCGGAGGTCGGCTCAAGCAATTTTAGGATGGTTCTGCCCAGCGTAGATTTTCCGCAGCCGGATTCCCCTACAACACCCAGGGTTTTTCCTGCATAGATCTTCATATTGATGCCATCCACCGCATGGAGATTCGAACCGCCTTTTAACTTAAACAGCTTACGAAGCTCTACAGTTTCAAGTAAAGGTACAGTCTGATTATCATTCAGCATTTAGATCCACACCTGCCTTTGAATTGCCTGCCGCTTCAGAGAATAAGTAACACCTGATCTTGTGAGTCCCCTCTTCAAAAACACCCGGACGCGCTTCCAGACAGATCTCCATTTGGTGATTACAGCGCGGAGCGAATACACACCCTTTTGGAAGATTTGTCGGGTCAGGCATAAGCCCTGTAATAGGATTAAGGCGATCAGATTTAATATCGAGGTTCGGAATTGAATTGAACAGCCCCACCGTATAAGGATGGTGCTTGTCTCCTAAGAAAATATCCTCAGCAGTCCCCGCTTCGATAATGATGCCGGAGTACATGACCGCGACATCATCACAAGTTTGGGCTACGATTCCCAAATCATGGGTGATCATCAACATGGAAGTCCCCAGTCTGTCACGCAGTTCCCGGATCATGGTCAAGACTTGAGCCTGAATCGTGACATCCAGTGCCGTTGTCGGTTCGTCCGCGATCAACAGTTCAGGCTCACAGGAAAGCGCCATGGCAATGACCACGCGCTGCTTCATCCCTCCGGAAAACTGATGCGGGTAATCACCGCTTCGAGAAGGCATGATGCCTACCATATTGAGTGTGGCCGCGACGCGCTCGTTGATCTGTTCTTTTGACATGTCGGGATTATGCAGCTGAACCGCTTCCGCAATTTGATCACCTACCGTCAGAACAGGATTCAAACTTGTCATAGGATCTTGAAATACCATTGAAATTCGGTTTCCCCGTACGGACTGCATGTCGTGCTCGCTTTTTTTAAGGATATCTTCTCCATCGAAATAAATCTCACCCTGCAGAATCCGGCCGGTGATGGATGGCAGGAGTTTGAGAATCGACAGCGCTGTCGTCGTTTTTCCCGCACCCGTCTCGCCGACAAGACCCAGCGTCTTACCTTTTCCAATAGTCAGATCCAGACCATTGACAGCTTCAACTACCTCGAGATCCGTTTTGTAAATAACCTTGAGGTCTCTGATTTCAAGTATGTTTTGGATTTCTGTGTGCGCCATGAATAAACCTCCCGGCTATGATTTCAGATGAGGGTCCAGCGCGTCGCGCAGGCCATCTCCCATTAAGTTGATCGAGGCAGCGGTAATAACAATGGCTGCCGACGGAAAAAACATCAGCCATGGTGCCGTACGCATAAATTCACGCGCTTCAGAAAGCATCAAGCCCCACTCAGGCTGTGGAGGCGGCATTCCAAGTCCAAGAAAACTCAGCGTTGACTCATACAGTATAATTTTCGCGACATTTAAGGTCGTATTGACAATGATGACACCAACTGCATTCGGGATGATGTGCGACAAAATAATCCTCGTACTCCCCGATCCGCCGGCACGGGCAGCTTCAACATAATCCTGCTCCGCGAGATTCAGCACCTGAGACCGGACTAAGCGCACATAGTTTGTAAAATAGGCCAGAGTAAGCGCGAATAAAAGGTTGGTGAAGTTCGCGCCCAGCGCATAGACTACGGCCATGGTAAAGAGAATATCAGGTACAGACATAAAGATATCCAGGCTGCGCATGATAAAACTGTCCACTTTGCCGCCAAAATATCCGGAAATGGCGCCGAGGGCACTGCCCAGCACGGCTGACGAGAAGGTAGCCAGCAGTGCTATACTCAGCGATGTCCGTCCGCCGTGAAGGAGTCGCGCGAAAGCATCCCTGCCGTAGCCATCCGTTCCGAAGAAGTGTTCTCGAGAAGGCGCCGCCAGCTGTTGGGAGAAATCCTGTTTTATGGCGGCTTCATACGGCACGATAAAATCCGCTGCCAGCAGCATTATTGCAATAATCGAAAATAAGACAAAGCCAATAACTGCGCCCTTGCTTTTACTGAACCTCCGCCAAATTTCTTTGGTTTGGCTGGGGCGCTTGAAGCTATCCACTGTCGTGGACTCGACCTTTTGATGGTTCATTTTCATTTCCACGATAGTCTACCCCTTTGTATTGGAATATTTTGCGCGAATGCGAGGATCAACAAACGCATAGATGATGTCCACAAGCAGCATGACAAGCGTGAAGCATATGGAGATGAGAATTGTGCCCGCAATGATCACCGGCTCATCCTTGTAAGCAATGCGGTCTACAATCAGACTTCCAATGCCGGGTATTGAAAATATTTTTTCCGCTACAACCGCGCCTGCAATCAAAACGCCCAAGCTCAGACCAATCTGTGTGACAACCGGAAGCAGTGCATTCCTCAGCGCGTGTTTCCATACTACCGTCCGCTCTGCGGCGCCTTTAGCCCGAGCCGTCCGAACGTAATCCTGCCGGATCGCTTCAAGCATGGAGGATTTAGTGAAACGCATGTTTTGTGCTGCAGGCGGAATAGAAATTGCAAGTGCCGGCATTATGTAGTGTTCAAAGGAACCAATACCATAGGAAGGCAGCAAATTCAGCTTTAACGAGAAGAAATACAAAAATAGGAGTCCAAGTACAAAAGATGGGAACGCTGCCATAAAAAAGGCTACTAATGATGGGACCGTATCCCAAAGAGAATACTGTTTGACAGCGGCATAGATTCCAAAGGGAATCCCCACTGAAGCTGCAATGAAAACACCCAGAAATGCCAGTTTTAGAGTTTCAAGGAATCTCGGCCAGATCTCATCAAACACCGGCTGTTTTGTCAGGTACGAAAACCCAAAATCCTGATCTATGACCATGGCTTTAACATAGTTGAAGTACTTGATTGGAAATGGCAGATTATAGCCCAGCGCTGCATTGTAGGCATCTACGTCAGCCTGAAGGGCGCTTGTTCCCAGCATCGCCCGGCCGGGATCTCCGGGTGTGATGCTCATGACGGCATAAATAATCAGCGTGACGCCCAATATTGTCGGAATAAGAAACAGGAGTCTCTTAATGACATATCTGTACATAATCGAATCTCCTTTATAAAGTATGGCATCCCCACACATCAACCACGGGAATGCCATACTTGTCGATGATAGTCTGTATTTTTTCTGCTGACTACTTTAGATTATTCAACCCATTTAAAATTATAAATATGGTAGTAAGTTGGGGATAATCCGCCCGGATCCAGCTTGGATGACCATACGATCCCAACCGGATTGTGGTACAAAGGAAGAATCGTAGCAGAATCCATGACCATTGACCAGAGCTCTGTGTAATAGTCAAGGCGCGCATCGACATCCGCAGTTGAGACGCCAAGGGCGACTAACTCTTCGAGTCTCTTATAATCCAACGGACTCTTTTCATCTGCGTATTTGACAACGTACATGCCAGTAGACTCTGAATGGACCTGTTGTCGGATATTATTGAAGTCATAGTTTCCGCTGTCTCCAAAAATACACATATCATAATCTTGTGCGTAGAGCTTAGGTGTGACCTGTGCTGCCTCAGCAACATAAATCTCGCACTTTAAGCCAACTTCAGCCAGATTTGCCTGGATAACTTGAGTTGCTTTTGCTTTTTCAGCTGTTGCTGCGCCGTAAGTCATCAGCGTGCCAACATCAATGCCTTCTGCGATTTGCGCATCAGTGAAACCAGCTTCTTTAAGCATGGACTTAGCTTTTTCAGGATCATAGTCATAAATCTTGAATCCGCCATCTTCAAATGAAGGTGATGTTGCAACATATTCGTGAGGCATATATTCATAAGCTGGCGCTCCGTAGCCGCTGGCTGCAGCTGCGTTAATGTTGTCTTTGTTGATTGCGTAGAATATTGCTTCGCGAACTTTCAAATTTCCAAGAATATTGTTGTTTGTTGGAGAGAGATAGTTGATTGCCATGAAGCGAATGTTGTTGCCTTTTGTAAGTGAGTTGTTTTCACCTGAAGCAGCTACCAGAGATTCCCACTCAGAGAGCGGTGCATCTGGTAAGTATTCAAGTTCGTCGTTCTCAAACGCAATAACCGCAGCTGCGTCATCAGAAATGACGATGTATTCGACGTTTTTAATATTAGGTACACCTTTCCAATAATTTTCATTAGCTTTTAACTTTAAGCCGGATGCCACATCATACTCCGTGATGATGTACGGGCCTGTCGCTGCAGTGTGCGGCACAGTACCAAATGCTTCGCCCTGCTCTGTGACTTCTCTTTCGCTTGAGATCTTGATAGACCAGAAGGTGTGTGAGATTGCGGAGTAAGGGTAGTCAAGCGTGAAAACAACCGTCTTGTCATCTGTTGCTTCAACAGATTTGATCATAGATGTAACATAGTTGAAACGGGAGTTTTCCATTGCGCGTTTGTAGCTGAAGACAACGTCAGATGCCTTTAAAGGATCTCCGTTCTGGAAAGAAGCGTCTTGCAGTGTAACTGTGTAGGTCAAGCCGTCGTCGCTGATGGCCACTTCTTTGGCAAGCTGGTTCTGATAACCGCCGGCTGCTTCATCAATTGTGTAGAGACTTTCAAAAACCTGTACCCACATGATCTGCATGTCGAAGGTGTTGGTGGTTGCTTCCCAATCTGTTGACTGGAGTGAAGCGGTCTTCCTGATGGTCAGAATCTCTTCATCAGGGTTCACGGCCGGCGTTTCAGTACCGCCTGGTTCCTCACTTGGCTCAGTTGTCTGTCCGCAGCCTGCCAATACAGACACCAGCATCAGGAACATAAGTAAAAGTGACAGTAAGCGCTTTTTGTTCATTTGTTTTCCCCCTTTAATTATGATCAACATTCATGATGGTTATCATCACGATGTTAATTCAAACTGAAACATACTTCATACCACGGATGAAGAACTATCACAAAATTCTGTTTTTTCAGCTTATTGAGAATCTCTTTTCAGAAATGCAGTCATGCAGTGCACAGAGCCTTTGCCCTTGTTCAACTCCGACAAATCCAAAACATCAACTCTAACTCCGGCCTTTTCCAGCAGTTCAACCGTTCTCGGCGAGCCCACAGTCGTCACGACATGGCCGGGCTCAATGGCGACAAAGTTCACGGAGTAACCATATTTTGCCTCCGTTTGGGAAGGTGTCTCGATGATTTTATACCCTTTCTTTTTGAGAGTATCCACCACAATGTAAGGAACCTGGCTGGAATGGATCACTGCTACCTCAGGTGAAGCCAGATTGAGCAGTCCATCAATATGCGCATGCCCATAGGGAATCTGCATTGGGATAATCTCTGTGACACCCTGGCGCCTGAGCTCATATTCCATTTGATCATAGCCTTCACGGTTGGCACGAACACTGAGTGACAGGATGCAGGTATGACGGTCGACCCACATGGCATTGGCGCCCTCAAAGATCCCTCGGCCAGAAATTGTTCTGACGATAGGAACGCCAATTCTTCCAAGTGCCTCAGAAACGTAGCGCTCTTCGCCCCGTCGTTCTGCCATGGCCAGTCTGCAGACAATAGCGCCCTCAGGTGTCATAAACAACTTATCGCGGCAGAATACCGCGTTAGGTCTGTCTTCTCGAACCTTTTCCGTGTAATAAACCGTCACGCCTTGAGCTCTGTAATATTCCGCCAGCAGATCATGCTGTGCCTGAAATTTGACAGGATCCACGGGCTCCCTGAAGCGGACCTTGTCAAAGTCAAAGCTGCTGAGCTCATTTCCAGGCCTGTGCAGCAGTACTGCCCGAAGTCGGTTGTACTCTGATGCGCAGCCCCAGTCTCCACCCCAGTAAGGCACCATGTCTTCTTCAGAACTGGTTTCCAGAGCGAACCAGCGTTCACCCCTGATGGCCTGAAGATCCGGCAGCGGCTTTCCTTCTTTGACAAGTTGATCGAAATCCAGAACCATGTCGCTCATGACAGCCTCCTCATTTTTAATAACGGATTAGAGCTCTATGTAATTTTTTGAACGTGAACTGGTTGCATTTGGTGCCAAATCCAGCTTCCTGTCCTGAATGCCGAGAATTATCTCAGGCTGGATCCACGGCTTTCCTTGAATTGCAGAAGTTTCTTCGTGGGTCAGGTAGCCTTTATAGGCAGTGAGGCTCCTCCGATAGTAGCCATCCGCCACACACGTTTCTTCGACACCATTGTTCAATATGCTCAGAATTAAAGGCAGCATGATGGCAGCATAAGAGACAGAGGTACTGTAGGCAACAGCACCAGGGATATTAGACACACAATAATGAACTATACCATTCTCAACATAGCGAGGATTGTCATGATGGGTCTCATGGCTGCTCTCAATAGCACCCGGATCATCATTGCTGATGTCAACCAATACAGAACCCGGCTCCATGAGCTTCAGCATCTCTCTGGTAATGAGGAAATCTTTTCGCTGCTTTGGCCATTTGACACAATTGAGCACCATATCCGTCTGAGGCAAAACAGATGCAATCGTTTCCTGATTACAAAACATGGTATTGATTTTTCCGTTGTATTTCGCAGAGGTGGAGCGCAGCACGCCCACATTTATATCCATAACCGTACAGTTTGCACCCAGTGCGTATAAAACTTCCAGAGCGCCCTGTCCGACGATTCCGGCGCCCATAATGAGGACGTTCATGCCAGGCGCACCAACGAAGCCCCCAACATACTTTCCTTTTCCGCCGTTGATGGTCAGCATGGATTCCAAGCCGAACAAGGCGCCTTGTTTTCCCGCAGCCTCACAATTCGGCGAGCCATAGCGGTGGGAATCTTCAGCCGTAAAAGCGATACATCCGCTTTTCAGGATTGCGTCTACCTCTTCAGGGTGTCCCGCTGGATGGATGCAGCCCAGAAGGATTTGATCTTTTCTGATTAAATCAAATTCAACCGGTTCAAATTCTTTGACTTTTGCTACCATATCACAGCGCCGATACATTTCTTCCATGGTATCGACAATCTCAGCACCTGCGTCGCGATATTGATCATCTGTAAAATTCGACCCTAATCCGCAGTTTTTTTGAGCCAGAACCTGATGTCCGGATGCAACAATGCTGCGAACTTCCATTGGGGTGCAGATGACTCTGTTTTCACCTTCCTTTATGTCCTTAAGAATGCCGAATATCATAATAACCCTCCTGCGTTTTAAGTTATGAATCAATAATAAACTGACGGTTTTGTATTTTCAGATATTTTAACGACGTTTATAGATAGAGCAATTATCATGCCATACAATAATACGCGTTTTTTTGATGTTTTTTGTATTTTTTAGGTTTATATGGCTTTTGTTAAGCCCAATAAGCCTATTTATGCTTAATAGTGAATTCTTCGAGGAAATGGACAAAACTTTAAAATTATGGTAAATAAAAAATGAGGTGGCACACGCATGATATTAACCGTCTATGGAGCAATGAAAATGGAGGCACTTCTTTTTTGCTGCACTGATTTTAAATAGTGACCCGGAGGGATGAAGATGTACGAAATCCAAGTTCTAACGCACGAAGATACCGAACGGCTGCTCACCATGAAGGACGTAATCTCCCGTATTGAAGGCGTATACACGGAAAAAGCCAACCACACCGCCGCAGTTTGGCCCATGGTTTTCTACGAATTCGAGCCAGGCAAAGCAGACATGGACATCAAATCCGGCTGTCTCAGAGAACAACAGGTCTATGGGTTAAAACTCGTCAGCTGGTTTGGCGACAATCCCCCAAAAGGGCTTCCCGCTCTGACCGGCGCCATATTGCTCTTTGACCTTTCCACCGGCAAACCGCTCGGCTTGATCAACGGAGAGCATGTGACCGGCATGCGTACAGGCGCGGCAGGTGCCATAGGCATTAAATATCTCGCCAGAGAGAATTCCGAAACCTTGCTGATGGTTGGCACAGGGCATCAGGCGGCTTATCAGATCACGGCAGCCATCGCAATTTCCGATTCGATCAAGCGCATCCTCGTTCACAGTCCCTTGAACCCGGAACATGCTGCTCAATTCTGCGAATCCTTTGAGCTGAAAGGCGCCGAATACCAAGGCAAAACAGCCGCCATCCTCAAAGGCCGCGGCATCATACTGGAACCGGCGCTCAATCTAGAGGCTGCAGTAAAGGAAAGTGATATCATCATCACTGCGACGCCTTCAAGGCTGCCGCTTATCATGAAAGATTGGGTCAAGCCAGGCACGCATTTCAGCTGCATGGGTTCGGATATGCCCGGCAAACAAGAAATTGACGAGAACATCATGGGCATCGCGAAAGTTGTTGTGGATGATCTGACACAGGCTATGGCGGTTGGGGAAGTTGAGACGGCAATCCATCGGAGAATTCTTTCCAGTGATGAGATACTGGGCGAGATTGGCGATCTTATAACCGGACGGATTCATGGGCGAACGAGCGAATCGGACATCACTGTGTTCGACTCCACCGGTATTGGTCTTCAGGACCTTGCCACCGGCGCTCTGGCGCTTGAAAACGCTGCCGCTGGCGAGCAGACTCCAACTATTGGTACTCGCGTGGCTTTCTAGCGAATACCAGCAAATTTAATTGGATCAAGGAGGAAAAACTTTGAACATTAAACCTTTTGGCGTAGAAAGATGGATGGATCTCTACGAGACGACATGCAAATACAATATCGCGGAAACTTGTGTCGACTCCATGTCGCTGAGAGATCTGGAGCAGCTTGTCGGTGAGCCGGGTACGCTGGACAGTCTGATTTTTAATGAACGCATGACCTATGGCGAAATCCCGGGAAGTCACAAGTTCAGAGAAGGTGTAGCCAGTCTGTATAAAAATGTGGAACCCGACCAAATCCTCAGCACTAATGGCGCTATTGGCGCGAATTTCCTCGCCCTGTACACCCTGGTCAATCCAGGAGATGAGGTCGTCGTCATCGTTCCGACCTACCAGCAGCACACCAGTATTCCCGAAAGCCTTGGCGCGAATGTCAAAACAGTTTGGCTCCAAAGAAACAAAGGATTTCAGCCTGATTTGAACGAGCTTAGGGAAACGGTGACACCGGAAACAAAACTGATTTGTTTCAACAATCCCAACAATCCGACAGGAGCCCTGATAGATCCTGAGACAATGCAACAGATCGTGAAAATCGCCAGAGAACAGGATGCCTGGCTATTATGCGACGAAGTCTACCGACATCTGAATCATGACGACGAGTATGCCCCTTCTGTTGTGGATCTTTATGAGAAGGGCATCAGTACCGGCAGTATGTCCAAGGTCTTCTCACTGGCTGGTCTAAGACTGGGATGGCTCGTCGCGCCGAAAGAGCTCATTGAGGCTGCCTATGACATTCGTCACTATAATATGATCAGCTGCGGAAAAATTGACGAGATAATTGGGGCTTTCGCCCTGGAACACAAAGATAAAATTATCGCAAGAAGCAGAGCTATCCTTAAGGAGAATTTGGAAATTCTCGATGAATGGATCTCCAACGAACCGCACATCGACTATGTACGGCCAAAAGCCGGTACGACCGCACTGCTTTACTACGACATGGATCTCTCCTCCACAGAACTGTGCCACGACCTTATGGCAAAGGAGGGCGTCATGCTGACGCCCGGGGATTGCTTCGACATGGGCAGATGTTTAAGAATCGGGTACGCCTTCGATCCAAAGGATTTGAGAGCAGGTCTGGAAGCCTTCGGCAGATATCTCAGAAAGTATGATCACACAGAAGCATAATGCTTTCGTGCACGTAGTAAAATATTCCCGATTAAATAAAAGCGCGTTCCCGGGAGGGACGCGCTTTTATGCGTTGATTGATTAAATAATAGCGCCTCTTATTCAGATTCTTGATGCAGACTTCAGGGTTCCAATATCCTTCAGCAAGTCAACGCCGGCCAGCGTGATCCGGCTGCCGCCTCTGCCCTTCGCAGACTTTATGTACCCCATTTCGCTCAAGATTCTCAAGCCGTTTCGGATTTCAGTTTCCGTAAAGTCATAACCATGCTGGGTCAGAATTTCCTCCAGCTTGATTCGCCCCCACTTCTGGCGCTTATCCTGTTCAGTGCTAAGTACAGTTAATATCCCTTCAAACATTTCAAATTTCTTTCCTTCTCTCAGGAGGAACAACATGTTGTTTTGGTGCTTCTCGACAACCGGTTTGACTGAGTAATTGACTTCTGAAGCTTCCTTTTTCAATGTGATATAGTCAGGCAAATCGTCAGTGTCGATATAAGTCTTATCTTGGCTGCACAAAAATTCCGAGGCGTTGCGAAGCTCACGTACATTACCCGGCCAATCGTAATCGCAAAGCAACTCCATTGCCTTAGGTGAATACGTCCATTTTCCGCACATTGCTTTCATAAAATGATCCAGCAATACCGGAATGTCCTCTTTTCGTTCTCTCAAACCAGGCGTTTCCAAGGGTAATACGTTCAGTCGGTAGTATAGGTCTTCCCTCATCTTTTTGTCTTGGATCATTTCCTTAAGATTTCTATTGGTAGCTGCGATTACACGTGTATCCACGTCAATCAACTTAATTGATCCAATCCTGGCGACTTTTTTCTCTTCTAAGACACGGAGCAGTTTACTTTGCAGCGCCATAGGCATTTCTCCAATTTCATCCAGAAAAATTGTGCCCTTATGCGCAATTTCAAACAGTCCCGCTTTTCCGCCTTTCTTTGCCCCTGTAAAGGCGCCCTCATCATATCCGAACATTTCACTTTCCAGCAGATTTTCAGGGATTGCAGAGCAGTTCAGCGCCACAAAGCTATACTTGCTTCTATGTGAGGCATTATGGATGCTCTGGGCAAAGACTTCTTTGCCGGTACCGCTTTCCCCTGTGATCAGCACCGCAGCGTCGGATCTGGCTATACGCTTTGCGCTTTCTATGCATGCTTTGATTTTGGCACTTTCTCCTTTGATGTCGCTAAAAACATATTTCGCCTCATGACGACTCCCTGAGATTCTTGAGCGGATTGAATGCTGTCTGTCCTCCAGCTCTTCGAAATTCCTCAGAGTAATAATATTTCCCCGCTTCAATTTGTCCGAATAAATCGTCGAAACCTTGATAACCAGATTCACACCGTCAATAGCGACGATTTTTTCAGTGGTCTTTTGCGGCATGATGTCATCACCCAGCTTCAGTTCAGGAAGAATATCCGCTATGGCAAATCCTTCTATAATTCCGGATTTGTTTTTGAGCATGTTTTTCGCTTTCTGATTTGCCAGGTAGATTTGGCTCGTCAGATCCGTGAGAATGATGCCATCCTCCATTAGTTCTATCAGTGCTTTGATCTGATCCAGAAGGTTCTCGTTTTCCCCCAGCAGTTTGGCAATACCTCCGGAAGTCAGTACGACATCATTTTTTGCTTTTCTGGCTTCATCAGAATTGAAAATACCGTCAATTTCCATCTTTTCAGCGAGTTCAATCACACTTTCGATATCCAGTACACGTTCCCCAAAATTTATGACTCGTTCCATGCCTGGCGGCATCATTTGCATCTCATTCGGTGTTATAGCAATCACAATGCTTTTATCTCTCGTATCTTCATCCCCATAGTAGGGGACCAAATCGAGATTTTTATATCCGGCTTCATAGATCTGGGTAATGACCTCCATACACTTTCTATAGTCGATATTGACCAAGAGTATTTTTTCACTTGCCGGCAGATCCTTAAGCATATCAATCTGTTCTCTGCTCAAAGTAAACCGCAGTGCTTGAAGCACAGAGGACTCTCTTATCTTCTCGTAGACTTTCTTAAAAACCGTGAAGCCTGAGATTGCAATGTATTTTTCGCGGATATAGTCCATGCGATCAATCTCTCTTGCCGAGTAGGCATTAAATTTCGCCTGATTCCCAAGATACACTTCAAGGCACGCTTTAATGAAATCCGCATAGCTCTGCTCAAACGCAATGACTGCGACCTCTTTCATCTCACACAGTTTCCTTTCTCCAACACACTGACGTTGTTTTGACAGTCGCACAATTCCGACTATTCATACTTCAATTTTGAATGAAAATTCCTGTTTGGTCAAGGCAGATGTTATTCAGGTGGCAGAACCGGTCATTAATGTAGCTGCTTGCGAACTGGAGACAACCTGGAGACAAACGCCAAAAAACGAAAAAACACCAGATTCTCAACTCGCAAGAATCTGGCATTTCCAATGGTTTGAAGTGGAGCCGGCAATGGGACTCGAACCCGCGACCTGCTGATTACGATTCAGCTGCTCTACCAATTGAGCTATGCCGGCATGACCAAAGAAATCAAAAAAATGGTAGCGGTGGGCGGATTCGAACCACCGACCTTCCGGGTATGAACCGGACGCTCTAGCCAACTAAGCTACACCGCCAAGGCCAGGATTTGAAGCCACTTCCCCAGTGCCTGGTAAACACATACATTATATTACACGATCCCAAAGATCACGTCAAGCCAGTATTTTTCCATTTTAAAGCCCATTGCAAAGCTGCCGTCTCTATCTTTCTCATTTTTAAACTGATCATTTGTTAGTTTAAAGATTCAGATAGCCCCTTGATACCAGCAGTCCTTCAAGGTTGTCATAGTCACTGACCCCATAGCCCGTCATGTCAAATGTCTTTAAGATGGTTTCCAGCACCAGCGCCCCTGCAATAATGATATCCGCACGCTTAGGCTGTAGTCCCGGCACTTCGCGCCGCACCTCAAGCGGCATTTCCGAGAGTCTGAGGATCAAGTCATCCAGCCCCCGAACGGAGAGTTCGAAGCCTTGAATGCGTTCCCGGTCATAAGCTTTCATGCCAAGCGCAATAGCGCCAAGCGTTGTTGCTGTCCCCCCAATCCCCACGGCTGACTCAGGCCTATATCCGATTACAAGCTCGCGCCAAGCATCCAGATGTTCCAGTGCGTCACCTCTAAGCGCGTCCACCTCTGACATAGTTGGCGGATCACTTTTTAGCCACCGCTCAGTCATCCGTACAGCACCGAGAGGAAGCGACACCTTGTGGGCGATCCCCTCAGAATCCCCCAGAATGAGCTCTGCGCTTCCGCCGCCAATATCTATGACCAGCACCCGACCGGGATGCGTCAAGCCGGCTAAGACCCCTTGGAAGCCCAGTACGGCCTCCTCTTCACCGCTGACAATTTCAACGGGAACGTCCGTCTCAAGCTCAACACGTCTGGCAAAGGCATGACCATTGCCCGCTTCGCGAACCGCGCTTGTTGCAAAGGCGCCCAATAAGCGGGAGCCGCGACCATCGGCCAATGCTTTGAACGCGCGGACCGCTTCAATAGTCTCATCCATGGACATCTGCCTGAGCAGCCCGGTCTGATCCACGCCTGCTCCTAGTCGTGTCATACTGAGCAGTTTCTCAGCACCGACCAATTTTCCGCCTTCCAACTCTGCCATAAGCAGACGGATCGAATTGCTCCCCATATCAATGACCGAGATTTTCTCCACACCGATCCACCTCATCTCATATTCAACGATAAAAAAAATCGCCGGTCCAGGCCGGCGAATTGCATTACTTTGTTTTCGTGCTAAAGCCGTTGCCTCTGCGGCTCGACTTGGCATTCTTTTTAATGCCTTTAAGTTTGTCATCCGAGTCTTTCATAAAGCTCGTCAGCATATCTTCAAAGCCACCGCCCGAATTGGTTCGCTCGGACCTAAAGTTCTGTGGTTTTGGTGAAAAGTATGGTGCCGGACTTGAAGGACGATTACCTGGACGCTGATCTCTTCCTGATTCAGAAGATCTTGGCGCGTAGCCCTGTGATCTCGGCGCGTTACCCTGTGGTCTTGGCCCATTGCCATGTGGTCTTGGCGAGCCGCCTTGTGGTCTTCCCTGATAACCTTGGCTTGGGGCAGCAGCCGGAGCGTTTTCCGGTTTAGGCATAGCCTGGCGAATAGACAGACTGACCTTGCCTTTTTCATCAATATTGATGATCTTGACCTTGACCGGTTGTGATTCCTTCAGGAAATCAGAAACATTCTTTACGTAACTGTCAGCAATTTCTGAGATGTGACACAGTCCTGTTTTTCCATCCGGAAGCTGTATAAATGCTCCAAAGCTGGTAATTCCGGTGACAACCCCATCAACGATTTTTCCGATTTCAACAGCGGACATAGTAATCAATCATTCCTCCTAAATGTTTTGTTCCTTCCAATTATAGTGAAAGCAAGTCGGACTGTCAACCTCGGCAGTCCTGAATTTTGTAAATTTTGTTCACGACCCTTACTATTCCTGGATTACATAGATAATCTCGTTCGGCATAACCATTTTCAACTTTGATCTCGCAATTTTTTCTATATTATCCAGGCTTTGTGACGCTTTCAGGTCCTGCTCAAGTTTCTCTTTTTCTTCACTAAGCCGCTCGATTTCCTGATTCAGCCGCACCTCTTCAACCTTGAGATCTCTTAGCCTGATCTCCTGATTGATGACGGTGACGACAAAGTAGATCGAAAATGCAATGATGAACAGGACGAGGAATTTATGCCTGAGCAGCGGATTCTTTTTTTTGACCGGCTTCATGGGATCTCCCCCCTGCAATTCTCTGTTTCAAGAGGTTATATTCGATGTACTAATTCTCATCTAAAATGCGGTACATTTCCTTGGCACTATCCTTGGTGACATGCTCCGTGAGCGCCAGGACCTCAACTGTTATGTAGTTCTCACCAATTCTCAAGGTAACCTTGTCCCCTACAGCGACATTGGCGCTAGGCTTGACTTGCTTGCCATTGATCTCAATGCGGCTTTGTTCGCACGCATCCTTGGCCACGGTGCGGCGCTTGATCAGGCGGCTGTTCTTTAAAAACTTGTCGATTCTCATCTTCTCCAGGTGCCTCCATGCTCGTGGTAAAAAAAAAGCAGCTTGCCAGCTGCTTTTTCTTATAGTGACTACAGATTGACTAATTCCTTAAGCGCTTTACCGGCTTTAAATACAGGTGCCTTCGATGCTGGGATCGCAATCACTTCTTCTGGATTTCTTGGGTTTCTGCCTTTTCTTGCTTTACGCTCTCTGACGTCAAACGTGCCAAAGCCGACGAGCTGTACCTTATCGTCTTTTGCAAGCGCTTCCTCGACGCTCTTCATGAATGCGTTTAAAGCAGCCTCAGCGTCTTTTTTAGTCAAACCGGACTTTTCTGCCATGCTTGTTACCAATTCAGCCTTGTTCACTAAAAACCCTCCTCATCTAAGTATTTCGGCTCGTTATAAGCTATTACTATCTTATCCTGTAAGTACCTGTCATTTCAAGACATTTTTTAGGATTTTGCCTACAAATCGTTGATTTTTGCACGATTCCAGAGGTTATCCATCTCTGATAAGGATAAATTTCCCAAACCTCGGGCTTTTGCTGGCTCACTTTCCTCAATTGCTTGGAAACGCCGGATAAATTTCTCAATGGTTTTGTTGAGCGCCAGCTCCGGATTGACCTTCAAAAAACGGCTGACATTGATGACCGCGAACAATAAATCGCCAACCTCACCGGACAGCTTCGACTCATCGCGCTCTTCAGCGTTCATTTCCTCCAGCAGCTCATCGATCTCCTCATGGATTTTCTCAAAGGCGCCCTCGACATCCGGCCAGTCAAAACCGACAACCGCCGCTTTTTTCTGAGCCTTGTAAGCCCTCAGTGTCGACGGAAGTGCCATAGGCAGCTGCTTCATGGCCTCTGTCACAGACTCAATGGCTTTTTCTTCCCGCTTGATTTGCTCCCAGTTGGTGACAACTTCCTCCGCGTCCTCCACGGAAAGCTCCCCAAAGACGTGTGGATGCCGATGGATGAGTTTCCTGCAAATACCCGAAATAACATCCGTGACGTCAAAATACCCGTTCTCTGCGGCGATCTCGCTATGGAAGACCACCTGCAGCAGGACATCGCCAAGTTCCTCTTCAAGCGCCGGCAGATCGTCATTGTCTATAGTGTCCACGACTTCATAAGCTTCTTCAATCAAGTACTGCCTCAAGGACTGGTGCGTCTGCTTGCGGTCCCAGGGACAGCCATTTACATCTCTGAGTCTCTTCATAATGGCAACCAGTTCGCTGAACCTATAGCGATGGTCCACCTTAGTGTCAATTCTCGGAATCCACAGCGAGGTCAGATGATCCAGGGCATCCAGATGCTCCGCTCTATCCAGCTGGTAGAGGGGAATCCGCGTGACTTTTTCTTCCCCGGGAATACCTGCCGCCCTGACTATGAGTATGTCGTGGTCATCCGGATAATAGTCCATCAGCCTCAGCTTGACCATGGAGCCAATCGCCTGGTCGTAGACCTGGAGAATCAGCAAGTCAACCGTTTGCACTATTTCAGTGTTTTCAATCTTAAAAGCGTCCAGAATGGACAGACCGGAGACGGGATCGATTTTTAAAGTATGAATCATGGCATCCAGAAAACTGGTACCATGGACAAAGTCGAGCTCAATGCCATGAAGCGGTGCCAGTTCAATCAACCGCTCCACCGTATTTTCCGCCACAAAGGGACTCCCCGGCACTGCATACACAATATCTTCGTGCATAGCGCGCTTCAGAAGGTCTGAAGCAATGGCTTCATAGACCTCGTCAAAGGTCTCGAACTGCTCGTAATAATCGTCGTAGGACTCAAACCTGCAACCCAGTTCCTCCAGCGGTTTGACTACCGGATGCCGGGCTGTACGCAAGCTGACGACGGCTGCATTCTTTAAGGTTTCAAGGCTTTTAATGGTCATGAAATCCAGCGTACCCGGGCCCATGCCCACTACGGTGATCTTCGCCATAATCAGGACCTCCCGTCTTTGCGGATGCGCAGTTTCGCGCCGAGCTTTTTAAGCTTTGTGCCGCCTGGCATCATATCCATGTCCTCATCTGTAATCGTTTCCGTCACGAAGAGCATGATCAGGTAAACAAAACCACCCAGCAAAATGGAAGCGACTGTAGCCAGGCGCCCTGGGAGAAACATCGTGAACAGGGCATAGGAGGCTACCACGACAAGACCCATGACCACCGTATCGATGATCGGGCGTGTAAACACCTTGGATATATTGAGATTGATTTCCTTACGGGTCATGATATAGACGACGTTGAGGATGGCTGCTACAGCAAAGGCCGTTACAGTCGCAATGGCAGCGCCGAGGACATTCAGGCTCGGAATGCTGACCAGCGTATAGTTGAGCACAAGCTTAAAAACTGCGCCGGCCATGAGAAAGATCGCCGGCAGGACAGGCTTGCCAAAGCCTTGAATAATTCCGGTCGTGATCTGGTACAGTGACAAAAAGATGATCCCCCAGCCGTAAACCGCCAGGATTTTTCCCGTGGTTACCCAGACATCCGGCTGATTGAAATAGAGAAGTCGAATAATTGGCTCCGCCAGGAGGGAGATGCCCGCAGCCGCCGGCAATCCAATAATCATGGCCAGACGCATGCCCGTCTCCACATTGTGGGTCAGACCTTTGTTGTCGCCCAAAGTTTTGAGATTCGCAATAGCAGGCACTATACTGATCTGTACGGCAGCGGTAATGACCTGCGGCAAATTGACAATGGACTGCGCAAAACCGGAGAGCTGCCCATAGAGAGATTCCGCATCCGCGCCGCTGAATCCAATCTCCTTGAGCCTGACAATGACAATGGAGGCGTCGAACAAACCCATTATAGGCATGACCGAGGCGCCGATGGTTATAGGAATAGCGATCATGAGAATCTCGCCGAGGACTTTCCAGAACGACTCGTGCTCGCCGGTGCCCTGATTAAAATCAATCCCGCTGGTTTTAACAAATTTTCTGTACATGTAATAGACCGCTGCAAACCCAATAACGGCCCCCGTGGTGGCGCCAAAGGTAGCGCCGGCCGCCGCAAATTCAAAGCCGGACTGAAGAAAGACAATAGCGAGTCCAAGACCGCCGACAACTCTGAACAGCTGCTCAATGACCTGGGAAATGGCGAAAGGCTCCATCATCTGACGACCTTGGAAGTAGCCGCGGTAGACTGCCATCATAGACACAAAGAACAGCGCCGGGGCAAGGGCGCGCATAGACATCAGCGAGCCGTAGTTTTCGTTGGCTTCCGTGATCCATGGTGCAAAAATGAACAACAGAAGGGCAGAAGCAGCGCCTATGACGAGCATGAGGACATTGGACACTCTGACAATGCTCATGGCCCCTCGTTCATTGCCTTTGGCCAGACGTTCTGAGACAATTTTGGCTATGGCGGTTGGAATTCCGGCTGTGGATGCCGTTAAAAGCATAATGTAATAGGCATATGCGCCCTGATAGTAGCTCATCCCCTTGTCGCCAATGATATTCCCAAGAGGAATCCTGAAGAAGGCGCCAAGAACTTTTACAAGAATCGCTGCAGCGCCAAGAATCGCGGCCCCGCGTATAAAGGTGGATGAACTGTTTTTCTTACTGTCGGGTGTAGGCATGTCGATCCCTCCGTGGATTTGCTGTGACTATTATATCACGAAAAAGGGATTGAATAGTCGGCCTAGTCAATCCCTCAGGTCTTTCAATTCAAAGTGCTGTGTTTGATTTGCCGGTGACCGCGTCTGATCTTCCGGACTATTTAATACGCTCTGGAAAAGTGTCAACTGTGGCTTCAGCTTTTAAAGCGTCAATCTTCGCCAGATAGGCATCTTGAGCGATATTGCTCAGCAGTGCCGATTTCTGAATCTCGATCTCCTGCTCTGAAGCGCCGTTCGCTTTCATGGTGTTGAGTGTTTGGACGTCATGCACCTTAATGATGTGATATCCGAACTGCGACTGGATTACTTCGCTAACCTCACCTGCTTTTAAAGCAAAGGCTGCTTTTTCGAACTCTTCAACCATAGTACCTCTTCCGAATAATCCAAGTGCGCCACCGGTTTGAGCTGAGCCTGTGTCAACAGAATACTGCTTTGCCAGTTCAGCGAAGTCTTCACCCGCGGCAATTTTTCCTTTGATCTCATCTGCCAGGGCAGCTTCCGCGACCAAGATATGGCTGGCATCGACCTGGAGCGGGTAGGTGTCGTACAGATTTTCAAGGTTGGCAGTGTCACCTTCTACTTCTGTATATACCAGGCGCTCGAATTCTTCAGTATAAAGTTTGGATTCTATCTGGGATTTTATATAAGCTTCATCTATGCCGTTTGCCTCATAAAACGCTGTCAGATCTGCGTCCTCTGCCGCTGTTTCCATAAATGCTGTATAGGCCTCTTCAACCTCTTCTTCACTGAGTTTATAATCCGTGGAAGAGACATGCCCAATAATGAGTTTTTCAATGACCATGGCTTCAAGGATCCGCTCGCGGATCATGTCTCTGACTGTCTGACCCTGAATTTCCTGTGTCCAGATGGTATCCCCGTAAAGTTCATTATAACTGCGCTCTACCATGGCGAACGCCTTGTTGAACGTCTCGAGATCCATAACTTCACCATTGACAACAGCAACCGCATTTTCAGGCACCACCGCACCGCTGCTGTCTTTTTTCTGGCAACCCCCTAGTGAAAGCGCCAATACCAATATCAGAGCCAGTGTCAGGCTCAATGATCGCTTTATGGTTTTCAAAATTTACACACTCCCTCATTATGTTGACTCGAACTCGATTATATAACAAATCAGTTCGTGTTCATAGAGATTATTTTTAACAATAAGGTTTCAAGTTCTTTCGCCTTATCTTCTTTTGTAAGCTTTGGCTGGCTGAACTTATACTTGAAATAAGGCTTTCCGCTCATATTGAAAGCAATTCTGCGCCCGTAGACCGCCGAGGCTTCCGCCACAACCTGAATCCCCATCCGCTCATTGTGCTGGAAGTTCGCGATCACGTGATCTTCTCCTTCGCGGATCAGCCGGATACCCAGCCTTTGGGCCATGGCTTTGACGTGGGCGATCGCCAGAAGGTTGTACACTGGTTTTGGCAAGGTACCAAACCGGTCTTCAATCTCCTCCTCAATGTTAAAGCGATCCCTCTGATCCCGAATGGCAGCGATCTTTTTATACAGCTCAAGCTTGTGGTCGCTGTTGGCCACATAATCATCAGGGATAAAAGCATTAATGGAAAACTCAATTGTGGTCTCAAACTGTTCTTCCACGGTCTCGCCCTTGATCTTTCGAACATGCTCCTCCAGGAGCTTGCTGTACATTTCATAGCCAACCTGAGACATGTGCCCATGCTGATCTGAACCCAAAAGATTGCCTGCCCCCCGGATTTCAAGATCCTTCATGGCAATTTTGAAGCCCGCGCCCAGCTCCGTAAACTCCTTAATTGCTTTCAGACGTTTTTCTGCCACTTCTGTCAGCACTTTGTCCTTCTGATACATCAGATAAGCATAGGCTATTCTGTTGCTTCTGCCCACCCGCCCTCTCAGCTGATAGAGCTGGGACAGGCCCATTTTATCCGCGTCATTGATCAGGATGGTATTGACGTTGGACATATCCAGCCCCGTCTCAATAATAGTTGTACTTACCAGAACGTCGAATTCGTGATTCATGAAGGAGATCATCAGATTCTCAAGCTTATGCTCCGGCATCTGTCCATGAGCATAGTCAAAACGAACTTCAGGCATCATCTCTGACAGCCGTGCCGTGATGCGGTCAATATCCTGAACCCGGTTGTGAACGAAGAACACCTGCCCGCCCCTGTCAACCTCTCTCAGAATCCATTCCCGAATCAAGCTCGCATCATATTCCACCACATAGGTCTGAATAGGATACCGGTCCTCAGGCGGATCTTCGATTAAGCTCATATCTCGGATGCCGGAAAGTGACATATGAAGGGTTCTAGGTATAGGTGTGGCAGTCAGGGTAAGGACGTCAATCTGCGCCTTGAGTTTTTTGATGGATTCCTTATGGCGCACGCCAAAGCGCTGCTCCTCATCGACCACCAGGAGCCCAAGGTCTTTGTAGACGACATCCTTGGACAGTATTCTGTGAGTACCCACGACAACATCCAAAAGTCCCGTTCTGAGATTGTCAATAATTTTATCCTGCTGCTTTTTCGTCCTAAAACGGCTGAGCATCTCCACTTTGACGGGATACTTTGAAAACCTGTTTTGCATGGTGTTGAAATGCTGCTGCGCCAGAATCGTGGTCGGCACCAAAAAGGCGACCTGCTTCCCATCCATGACCGCCTTAAAGACTGCTCTAATGGCAACTTCGGTCTTCCCATAGCCAACATCGCCGCAAAGAAGCCGCTCCATGGGTTTTGGCGTCTCCATGTCCCGCTTGATCTCCTCGATGCAGCGGAGCTGATCCGGCGTCTCCTCATAAGGGAACATGTCCTCGAAGTTTTTTTGCCAGTCGTTGTCCTCCGCGAAAGCATATCCCACAGCTTTACTTCTGGCAGCGTAGAGTGCCACGAGTTCTTCCGTCATATCTTCAATGGCTTTCCTGACCTTGGCTTTAGCTTTGGACCACTCTGCGGTCCCCAGCCTGGAAAGTTTGACGCTGGCTTCCTCCGCACCGACATAATTCTGGAGGGTGTCCATATTTTCCACCGGCACATAAAGAAAGTCATCTCCGGAATATCCTATTTTAATGTAATCCCGCTTGAGGCCATCTACGGTAAGCTGATCCACGCCAATATAGCGTCCTATGCCATGAGACTCGTGAACGACGAGACTACCGACGGTGAGCTCATTAAAGCTTTTTATCATCTGTCCCTTGGATTTAGATTTGGCTGTGCGGCGTTTCTGTGGTGCTCCAAAAATCTCTCTGTCTGTCAGCAATGTCATTCTGGCGCTCATCAGCTGAAAACCGGCCGCTACGGTCCCCAGGCAGACAGAAGCTCGGCCAGGTTTTAATTCCGGGGCTTCAGTCCGGTAAACATCCACGAATAGGCCTGCGTTCTGAAGCTCCTTTGCGACATTGTCGCGCCTGGACTCACTGGACAGCGCCAGCAGAACACTTTGTCCATGCCCGAGCCAGCGTTCCAAATCTGTGATCAGGAGTTCCATTTTACCGTAATAAGGTGCGCTCTCCATGGTCTCAAATTTGACGCGTTCACCCGCGACAAAATCCGGTGTGCGCTTAATGAGCGCATCCACCGTTAAAAGCCGCGTATGCCGCATATGATCAAACATCTGGTTCAGTGCCGGGATCCGCTGCGCCATTTCAGGGAGCGTTCTGCCGGATTCCAGATAATTTTTAAAATTCTCAAAAAAACCTTCATAGGTCATTTTATAGCGGTCGTGAACTCTAGCGTCGTCGAGGATGATAATCAAATCCTCACGGCCAAAATAGTCCATTAAGGTAGAATACGCCGCTTCGAAAGCGAGTGGATAATACTTGTCGTGATCATCAGAGGCATAACCCTGAGAAATGGCCTCTCTCACCTCTTCGAGGTGGGCTAAATATTTTTCATCCAAATTCTTCTTTTTGATCCTTTTGTCCAGTTTGTTAATAATGGCTTCGGCAATCTGCGCATTGAGGACAAATTCCGTCGCAGGTCTCAGCCTCACCGCACTCAGCTTTTCAACCGATCGCTGGGACTCAGGATCAAAAGAACGGATGGAGTCAATTTCATCGTCAAAAAACTCGATGCGCAGCGGTTCTGCACGATCCACCGGAAAGACATCGAGGATTCCGCCCCGGACAGAGAATGCCGCCGGACTCTCGACGATCTCCTCTCTCATGTAACCTAGGCGGCCGAGTTCTTGAACCAACATTGAAATTTCCATGGTCTGGCCCACTTCGAGCCGGATTAAGCCCGCAGCAAACACATCCGGCGGCGCCAGCTTGGTCGACAACGCTTCGACCGGCGCGACATAGACCATGCCGTCTTCGCGGTCGAGCAAACTGCATAAGGCAGCGACCCTTTGGTCAATAACGCTTCTCGAATGAGCGAAGGAATCGAATAAGGCCAGCTCTCTCGCCGGGATATAGACCGCATCCTCGGAGAAGCCGGCGTACTGGTCCAAGAATTCCCTGGCCTCACTGTCATTAGGCGCTATGACGAGCATCCTGCCCCTCAAATCCTGACGCAGCGTCGCTACCAGCGCGCCCATAGCCCGGCTGTTCAGTCCGTCGACAGAAATAGTCCGGACCTCTCTGTCATAAGCGTCCATGAGCGTGCGGTATTCTTTTGTACTGGCTAAAGCCTGCAGTAATGCCTTCACTTCAATCCCTCTTATCCTTTGACATTATGGCGGTTCATGGCCAGGTCCACGCCGCTGTCGACGATGCAAAGCGCGGCGTCTGCGGCGCTTTTAACGGCTTCAATGACCGCAGGAACCTGTTCTTTATCAAATCTGGACAACACAAAATCCGCCATAATCCATCCCGGACCAGGGCGGCCAATGCCAATTCTTATACGCGGAAAGCTTTCATCCGTCAGTCTGTAGATGATGTGCTTCATCCCATTGTGTGAGCCTGCGCTGCCGCTCTTTCGGATGCGGATTTTCCCAATTTCAGTGTCGAAGTCATCATAAATGACAATGAGATTCGAAACAGGAATGCCATAATACCGCATCATGTCGTGTACCGCTTCGCCGCTGAGGTTCATGAAGGTTTGCGGCTTTGCCAGGATCACCTTATGACCTTTATATACCGTTTCACCTATCAAGGCTTTGAACTTGATTTTGGAAACCTTGACGGACAATCGGTCTGCGAGGACATCAATGGCTTCAAAGCCTACATTATGCCGTGTCGCGTCATATTTCTTCCCCGGATTGCCAAGGCCTACGATCAGATACACTTTTACTCCTCCTACTTATGAGACAGCTTCATTATAACAAAAAAATGGCCGGAAAAAGAAGTCCGGCCCAATTGTCGTCCTATTGAATTACAATTAATTTTAGTCAAACAGCTTAGACACTGAATCATTGTTGAAAATTCTGCGAATGGATTCTGCGAATAATCCCGCTACAGAAAGTTGGACCAGATTGTCAAGTTTGTCGCGATCCTTCTGGTAAATGGTGTCAAGCACAACCAGTTCATCAATGCCTGAATCTTTAATCCGCTCAATGGCAGGACCAGAAAGAACGGCATGGGTGCAGCAAGCGTAGACGTCTTTCGCGCCAAGACCTTTCAGCGCTTTTGCTGCATTGACGATAGTCCCGGCGGTATCGATCATGTCGTCGATCAGAATGACATTTTTACCTGAAACATCACCAATGACGTTCATAATTTCGCTCATGTTCGCTTTTGGACGGCGCTTGTCAATGATAGCGATTGGCGCATCCAGCATTTCCGCAAACTTTCTGGAACGTGCGACGCTGCCCAGGTCAGGCGATACAATGACAAGGTCTTCAATCTGCTTCTTCGAGAAGTAATCAGCCAGTATAGGACCACCGACGAGATGATCCACCGGAATGTCAAAATAGCCCTGAATCTGAGCCGCGTGGAGATCCATGGTCAGAACGCGGTCCGCGCCGGCAGCTGTCAAGAGGTTGGCGACGAGTTTTGCGCTGATTGGATCCCGGGCTTTGGCCTTTCTGTCCTGGCGCGCATAGCCATAGTAAGGAATGACCGCGGTGATTCTGCCTGCTGATGCGCGTTTGCAGGCATCAATCATGATCAGAAGCTCCATGAGAAAATTGTTGACGTTAGGAATGCTGGTGGACTGAATGATAAAAACATCCACACCGCGAACTGTCTCGTTGATATTGACAGCGATTTCGCCATCACTGAAGCTGGTTACCTCAGCGTCTCCCAGCGGAAGACCGATTTCCGCGCAAATATTTCTCGCAAGCTCAGGATTTGAGTTGCCTGAAAAAATCTTGATCTTTTTGCCTTTCGTGTGCATGTTGACCCTCCAGTCAGTCTTTTTGCCTTCCGGATCTCTCTGTCTCCGGAAATGGCTTATTTTAGGTTGTTCGCTCAACGGTTTTTTCGTTTGACCCAGCCTTCAATGTTTTTCTGCTTATCTCTGGCTATGGCGAGTGAACCACTTGGAACATCTTTGGTAATGGTGCTTCCTGCAGCGACATAGGCGCCTTCACCCACAGTTACAGGAGAGATCAGGTTGACATTGCAGCCAACAAACGCGTCATTTTCCACAACAGTTCGGTGCTTCTTCTTGCCGTCGTAGTTGACGAAGACAACGCCGCAGCCAAGATTGACATTTTCTCCGACATCTCCGTCCCCAACGTAGGTAAGATGGGAGATTTTTGCGTCATCCCCAATATTGGAATTCTTGATCTCGACGAAGTCGCCTACCTTTACGCGCTGGCCCAGGACAGAGCCCGGTCTCAAATAGGCGTATGGACCGACGGTTGAATCATCTCCCACAGAACTCTCAATACCCGTGGAGTCTTTGAAGGTAACGCCATTTCCAATATGGCAGTGCTTCAGTCTTGCGTTAGGCCCAATTTCACAGTCTTCCCCAATAACCGTGCCCTTTTCGATAATACAGCCCGGATAAACTACCGTGTCGCGACCGATGACAACGTCCGCGTCTACATAGACCGAAGAAGGATCAATCATGGTCACGCCCTCCAGCATCAAAGCTTTATTGATGCGCTGGCGCAGCAGCGTTTCACATTCGCTGAGCTGGACTCTGGAATTGACGCCGCTGATTTCTGAAGCATCCTCTGTTTTGTAAGCACCGACTCTCTCCCCGGACTCACGCGCCAACTTGATTAAATCCGTCAAATAATATTCACCCTGGGCGTTGTCATTTCTAATTCTCGGGATTTCAGTCAGCAGCGTTTCGCGTTTGACGACATAGACACCGGAGTTGATCTCTTTGATGCGTTTTTCTTCAGCAGACGCGTCCTTTTCTTCGACTATGCCGAGTACATTGCCTTCTGAATCCCTTAGAATCCTGCCGTAACCATAAGGCGATTCGAGTTCAGCTGTCAGCACGGTGCATCCCGCACCTGATTTTTCATGATACTGAACGAGCGCTTCCAAGGTCTTTGATGACAGGAGCGGCGTATCACCGCAGAGAATCAGCACGTGTGCCTCGTCACCAAGTGCTTCAAGGGCGATGGAGACCGCATGTCCTGTTCCAAGGCGCTCAGTCTGATGGGCATAAAAAACTTTCCGCCCGCTGAGGGCCGCTTCGACCGCTGACTTGCCGCTGCCAACGACCAGTATGGTCCGGTCTGAGCCGACTTTTGCCGCGGCATCCATAACGTGCTCCACCATAGCTTTACCCGCAACGCGATGCAGTACTTTGGGGAGCTTTGACTTCATTCTCGTCCCCTCTCCGGCTGCGAGAATAATTGATGCTAAATTCATGCCTTTCGACTCCTTATATCTTAAATTATGATTTTTTGATCCGTTTGAACGCTTTTCAAAGGGATTATACCATATTTTTAACAAACCGCGGTAACAGAAGAAATAAATCCTGAAGGGCATAGAAAAAAAATACTGAAGCAGGGCTCATGTTAGCCCGTGCTTCAGCACAGTCCGTTCCATCCTGAGCCGCAAGTTAGCGCGTCAACTCATTTCCACGGAACGCTTAAAGGTCAGTCAGTTCTTCCGCTTCATCAAATTCTCCGATGGTCTTCGCGCGGTCATACTCCGCAAAGATCACGTCCTGAAGCATTCTACGCGTCTCCTGGTTGATAGGATGCGCAATGTCACGGTAGTCGCCTTCTCCGACTTTTCTGCTCGGCATGGCGACGAATAAGCCACTCTGGCCTTCAATGATCTTGATGTCGTGAACGACAAAGACATCATCCAGTGTCACCGACACAACGGCCTTCATTTTGCCTTCATCCCGCAGTTTGCGAATCCTGACGTCAGTTATTTTCATCCTCTCGAACCTGCCTTTCGCTCTGTCTGAGTTAACGCTGGTACCCTGTAAATTCTAAAACTATATCCTACAACAGCGGAAAAATTTCGAAGTACAAGGCGGAGAAAGCAGCGATACTAAGCAGTATCGCGGATGACGACAACGCCGGACTGCGAAATTTTAACCTGTTGCAGTTCTAGTTTTTGTGTTTACAGGGTGCTTGAACACGTCCGATACTAATTCAACACTGATGCCTGAAATCCTTCAATAATAAAAAATTTTTCGAAATATTTTAAATATTGTGTTACATTTTTTACCGATGGTTCCTCAGCCGACCATTATTGTTTCAGTCTGACAACGATTTCCTCTCTTGAAACCCGATCCAGCGTCAACAGCGCCGTATAGTCGCTCACCATTTTATTCGCGGGCTCCGCAGTCTCCAGGAGTACGCCGACGCCTTCCACCACACTGCCAAGCTCATGGACCAGGTCTATCAGACCAAGTACCGTACCGCCGGCACGCATAAAGTCGTCAATAATTAAAACTTTGGACCCGGGCTTTATGGCGTTTTTCGAAACATACATGGTTTGAATCTGCCCTGTCGAGCCTGAGACATAATTAATGCTGATGGTCGCACCTTCTGTGACACGGTTTTCGTTGCGCGCGACAACCAGCGGACAGTTCAGCCCGTTTGCCGTCATCATGGCCAGCGGGATGCCCTTGGTCTCCACAGTCAGCACGTAGTCAATCCCTCTGTAAGAGAACATCTCCGCAAAAATCTCCCCGACATCCTTCATAAAGTATGGATCGTACAGCAAATCGCCTATGTAAAGGAATCCGCCCGGAATAATCCTTTTAGGATCACGCATTTTATCTGCAATTTGCTCCAGTATCTTTGTCCTGCGCTCCGGCACAACTACCGGAATGTATTTGACTCCGCCCGCCGCGCCTGCGATGGTTTCAACACGACCAAAGGACATGGTCTCCATGATTTTTTTGACGATGACGAGATCTTCACTGATCGTCGACTTTGCTGCATTAAACAGCTCCGTAAAATAACCCAGAGTGAAGATCCTGTTTGGTCTGTCGCAAAGTACTTTCACTATAGCGCCAATCCGTTCATTGCGTTTCAGCTTATTATCCATGAACGCCCTCCAACCGAATGTTATAAAGATTTATCTTTAGTTTATTCGCTTTTTTTGAGGATTTCAAGAAGGACTTTACTTTAATCTTCGTATTTTCAGGTTATTGCACGTTCTTTTTTGCTTTTTTTGAACTTCTTACCTAAGTCCATCGAAGAATTATCGCAGAATTATGTTGACCGCAGTTCAATACTATGTATTCTTCCCGGTTATTTATGGTATAATGTCTTCTGACCTTTTATTGATTAAACCACCTTACTTACTCGCGACTTCAGTCGAGGGAAAACGGTGCCTGATGTATAGAAATGTATTTAATTGTCCAAAACGAGGAGAATCGATATGTTGGAATTGAATCCTTTTAATAAAAAGTACCACCTGATCGGCATTGGCGGTGTTGGCGTCAGCGCTATTGCTGAGATTCTGAACAACCGCGGCTATCAGGTCTCCGGATCTGATTTGAAGCACAGTACGCTGACTGACAATCTGGAGCAGAAGGGCATCAAGATTTACTTCACCCACGAAGCCTCCCATGTGGATGATGTGGACGTCGTCGTCTATACAACCGCTGTTGGGGCTGACAATCCAGAATTGGCACGTGCCATTAAGCGCGGCATCCCGTGCATCACCAGAGCGGATATGCTTGGCATCATCATGCGTGAGTTCAAGCTAAGCCTAGCCATTTCAGGGTCACACGGCAAAACCACCACGACCTCTATGGTATCTGTAGTCCTCAGTCAGAGCGACCTGGATCCGACGCTCCTCATCGGCGGAGAAGTAAAGGAAATTGGAAGCAATGCCCGCGTTGGCCATGGGGATATTATCGTCACAGAAGCCTGCGAATATAAAGAAAGCTTTCTCAGTTTCAAGCCAAAGATTTCCGTCGTTCTCAACATAGAAGCAGATCATTTGGATTATTTCAGAGATCTTGACCACATCAAGGACTCCTTCAGACGCTATATTTCCGACACACCGGCAGATGGTGTCCTCATCCTGAATGGAGATGATACGAATTGTCTCGAAGTTGCGGATGCTGCCAAATGCCGCGTTATAACCTTTGGGCTCTCAAACACTTGCGAATATCAGGCGACCGACATTGAATTCACTTCGTCCGGATTCCCGAGGTTCAATATCAACCACAAAGGCAAAAACCTCGCCGCACTGCATCTCGAAGTGCCAGGAAGACACAATATCTACAATGCTTTAGCCGCGTTTGTCGGATCGACCTATGTTGGTATCCCGGTTGAGGATGCCGCACTGGCACTCTCCAGATTTAAAGGTGCCGTACGCCGCTTTGACCACTTGGGCGAAAAGGACGGGGTCAAAATTATCGACGACTATGCGCATCATCCTTCCGAAGTCAAAGCGACTCTGAACGCTGCGAAAAACGTTCCCCACAAACGAATTTTCTGTGTGTTCCAACCACATACTTATACGCGAACCCATGAGCTGTTGAATGAGTTCTCAACGGCCTTTGAACAGGCGGACGTCGTGATTATCACGGATATTTACGCTGCCAGAGAGAAGGATACCGGGCTCGTCCACTCAAGGGATCTTGCAGAAATGATTAAGACTTCAGGCAAAGAAGCCTACTATATTTCATCCTTTGAAGAAATCGCCTCCTATCTGAAAGGCCACGCTGCTTCAGGCGACCTGGTTTTCACCATGGGTGCGGGCAATATCAACGAGCTTGGAAAGTTAATGCTCGAATAGATTATTCAAGAAGGAGTCCAATGCCAATTTCAATTGAAATTGGCATTGGACTCCTTCTTTATATCGAATATTAAATTTCAAACTTAAAACGGGTGCCCACTAATGGAGCACCCGTTTATTGCTTTAATTTTTATTGTCTTCACTCTCTTCAGATCCAGCGCCAGCTTCCGCTTCAGCAGCTGCCGCAGCCTCCGCTTCAGCTGCAGCATCACTTTCAGGGGTGCGTTCGTAGATGCCTTTCATTAATTCGTAAGTCTGCTCAGGATCGTGGAACAGGTAGGAACCGCCATTTTTCATGCCGACTTCACCTGGTATAGTCGTGGACTCAAGCTTCGAAAAATCGACGCCAATGCCCACCGAAGCCAGGTAAACCATATCTCCAAGATTCATATCTGTTTCAAGGTAATCAAAAACTGTTTTGATGACCATGGGCAGTTTTAGACCAATGGCTTTCTTGGCCAAAGTCACGACAAAATCCTGCTGACGCCCAATTCTTGGTAAGTCGCCCTGGCCTTCAGAACCGTTGTTTTTACGCCATCTGAGATATTCGACCGCTTCCTCGCCGTTTAAGGTCTGTAAGCCCTTATCAAAATGAATGTGAAGCGGCGGATCCGCATAAGGATCATCATAATCCATGTCAAACGGCACATCAACTTCAATGCCCTTAACGACGTCGACCACGGCCTCAACGGCTTCATAGTCGAGTTTGACGTAATGATGCACCGGCACGCCCAGGATAGCGCTGACCGCCTTGGCTACGCCAGGGGCACCGCCGTCATCCCCTTTGAAGCCATAGACCGCGTTGATCTTTCTTAGATCCGCTGCATCCTTGCCTTCAATGTGAAAATAGGTGTCCCGGGGTACTGAAACAATATTCCCAAGCTTATGCTTCGGATCAAAGGAAAGCAGCATCAGCGTGTCACTTCGACCGCCGTCCACGCCCACAAGAAGCACATTGATCCGCTTACCATCTTTGACCATTCTCTCCAGTTCGTTGGATGGTTCCTCCTCAGCCAGATCACCGGGATTCAACGGATCGACCTCACTTCCTCCGCCCGGGGTATAGAATTTTTGATAGGCAAAAATTCCACCGGCGAATATGAGTGAAAACGCGATAAACGCGATAAAAAATACTTTGACATAGTATCTCATTGAATTCCCCTTCCACGGCTCAAACAGAAACTGAAACCGCCAAAAAATCACTATTCATATCATACCACAGAATTTTTTTCAGGCAAGTGTCCTGTATACACTAAAACCAGACATACTACTGGTTAAAATTTCGCATTACAGCGTTGTCGTCAATCACGATACTATCCAGTATCGCTCATTCCTCCGCCTTGTTCCGCGAAATTTTACCGCAGTATTATGTTGTAGTTTTAGTATTCACAGGACACTAGGGGCCAGCCAAAAATTAATTCTTTCTTAAGAACCTTACTTCCCGCTGTAATCGTAGAAGCCCTTGCCGGTCTTTCTGCCTAAAAGTCCCCCTCGCACCATTTTTCTCAGGAGCGGATGCGGGCGGTACTTCGAGTCGCCAAACTCATTGTAGAGGACCTCCATGATGGCCAGATTAACATCATTGCCTATGAGATCCGCCAGCGCCAAAGGTCCAATGGGATGATTTGCCCCCAGCATCATGGCTTTGTCTATGTCCTGAGGCTCCGCCACACCGTCTGCCAACACGCCTATAGCTTCGTTGATCATAGGTATCAGGATCCGGTTGACGACAAACCCAGGCGCCTCTTCCACGCGGACCGGTTCCTTGCCCATGCGCTCGGACAGCGCTTTTATGGCCTCATAAGTCTCAGGCGAGGTCGCTATGCCGCATATGATCTCTACCAGCTTCATCAAAGGCACCGGATTAAAAAAGTGCATGCCAATAACCTTGTCTGGTCTATTGGTTGCAGAAGAAATTTCCGTGATGCTGAGAGATGAAGTGTTGGTTGCCAGAATAGCGCTTGGCTTTACAACGCGATCCAGTGCTGCAAAAATCTCCTTTTTGATCTTCATATTTTCAACAGCAGCTTCAATAATCAGGTCACAATCAGCCAGGTCCTCATCCTCTGTGGTCCCGAATATTTTGTGGAGCAGGCTTTCCATTTGCGCCTGATCCATTTTTCCCTTTTCGACGAGTTTGGAAAAGGTTTTGTTAAGCGTTGCAAACGCCTGATCCAGAAGCTGATCATTAAGTCCCTTCACAACAACGCGCTCGACGTCGCTCATTGCGACAGCCTGAACAATGCCAAGACCCATAGTACCGGTTCCAATTATCCCTATTGTTTTCATGCTTGTCTCCCCCTAGCGGTGCTTTGCAGTGTATTTTGATTTATCGACAAACGCCTTCATAGCGCCCTTTTGATCTTCGGTAGCGAAGGTCAGGCCAAATACAGCGCTTTCGTAAGCGCAGCCCTGACCTATTTCAAGATCCAGACTTTGACGCATGGCTTTCTTGGCATACTTGACCGCCACCCATGGGTTGGCAGCGATTTTCTCAGCGAGTGCCAAAGCCTCCTCCATTAACGCCTCATCCTCGTAGACATGGCTGACCAGCCCAATTCTCAGTGCTTCCTCAGCTTTGATTAACGAGCCCGTCAAAATCAGCTCCATGGCCGATGCCATACCCACCAGCCGCGGCAGCCGCTGGGACGCGCCAAATCCGGGACTGATCCCCAAGGTAACCTCAGGCTGTCCCATCTTAGCGGACTTGCCGGCAAGGCGCAGGTCACACGCCAGCGCCAATTCGCATCCCCCACCTATGGCGAAGCCATTGATCGCAGCTATTACAGGCTTTTCAAGGGTTTCAATCCGGGTCATCACCTTCATGCCCAGTTCGGAGAAGCGCTGCCCCTCTTCAGGGGACATGACGGACATGGCCTGAATGTCAGCGCCCGCCACAAAAGCTCTGCCTGCTCCTGTCAATATCACTGCTCTGGTCTCAAGTGCCGAGTTAAGCTGCTCCATGCACTCGTAAAGTTCCTCAAGCACAGCTTCATTAAGCGCGTTCAGCACCTCAGGCCGATTCAGTGAAACAACCGCGACGGCATTTTTCTGTTCGACTTTCAAAAATTCATACGACATAATGTTCCTCCCTTTACAGTGATCTATTCAAAGCTTCGAGTAAAAACCCGAAGACAATGGCCGTGATCCCAAGCAATCCCGGCAATACGCCAAAGGACTCGTAGGTTTTGGCATTTTTGGGTTTTGCGCTGTCCGAATCATACTCCATCTTCATGTAGTATTCAAACCGCTTTCTCGGTGTGCCCACCAGCATGGCCGACGCGTAAAGCAGACAGAGTACACCCACCGCAAACAGAACGACATAAATGCCCTGCAGCAGCTTCAGTTCTGTCAGCAGCGCCGCCAAAATCCCGAGAACGACCGACGCACCCAGCATAATGCCGGTGAATTTAAGGTAAGACTGCAAGAACGCCATCCGCACAACTCCTTTACAACACCATCGGCAAAAAGCCTGTAATGGCCTGTCTACCACATTATACACCACTTCCGTGCCAACCGCGAGGGAATCTTGACAGCCTGGCCATGGGCTTGAAAGACAAAGGGGACGCGATGATGCCAACCTGAAAAAACTAATGACCTATGCTGAATCTTTTACCGATAGTCACAAAAAGATACAATTTTCTGACATCGGCATTGCATTTAACGAAGCGATTTTGTATGATAGTTGAAAATGTGTCACCGACGGCTGTTCCTGCGCCTGATTCAGCGGACATAATACACAGATCAACAGGAGGTTTAATTATGAGCAATTCATTCAGCATGGTCGCGCCGCATTCCAAGCGACCCGTCGTTCCTGATGTCATTTTTGGCACCGGCCGGGAGGCCCAGGACGCTGAAGCAAAGTACGGTTTTGAAAAAGTCATCAATTCCACGCTGGGCGTTTTGATGGACGACAGTGGTCAACTAGCGTTCCTCCCTACCGTCATGGAGCGGCTTCACACCTTGCCGGATTCCGAGCTGGGGGCCTATGCGCCTATCGCCGGTCTGCCGGATTATTTGAGCGCCGTTCAGGACGCGTGCTTCAGAGGCCATAAACCCAACGCTTATTCCGAGGCTGTCGCAACCCCGGGCGGCACAGGGGCCATCAAGCATGCCGTCTGGAACTACACGGAAATGGGCGACGAGATCCTGATCGCCAACTGGTACTGGGCACCCTACAAGACCATTGCCGAAGAGCACGGCCGCCGTGTCAGGACTTTCGATTATTTCAAAGGAGACGGCATGAACGTGGACGCTTTCAAAGCCGCAGCTTCAGAGCTGATCGCAGCCCAGGAACGCGTCCTCATCATCCTTAACACGCCTGCTCACAATCCGACGGGCTATTCCATCTCTGACGGGGAATGGCAGGAAATCATGGGCTTCCTCAGGGAAAAAGCGGCGGATCCTTCCAAGAAAATTATCCTCATGGTCGACGTCGCCTACATTGATTTCGCCGGCAGCATCGACGCTTCCAGGGACTTCTTCAAGCACTTCGGGGACCTGCCGCAGAACCTGCTGGTCCTGACAGCCTTCAGCCTTTCCAAGGGCTACACCATGTATGGCATGCGGGGCGGCGCTATTATCTGCCTTGCCGCCACACAGGATTTGGCTATGGAATTCAAAGACGTCTGCGCCTATTCCAACCGTGCGGCCTGGTCGAACGGCACACGCGCCGCCATGCGGGTTCTGGCGGATATTTATAAGGACCCTGCGCTGTTTAACAAGGCCGAGGAAGAGCGCCAGGTCTTTAAGGCGATGCTGGACCGCAGAAACGCAGTTTTCATGGAAGAAGCCAAAAAGGTCGGGCTCGAAACATGCCCGTTCAGAGATGGCTTTTTTATCACAATCCCATGTAAAGACCCAGCTTCAGTTTCAAACGCGCTTAAAAAAGAAAACCTTTTCGCAATTCCGCTTCAAGGGGGACTCAGATTCGCGCCTTGCGCGGTTTCGGAGGAAAAGTGCCGCGTAGCGCCAGCAATGATTAAGAAGTACGTCTAAGACTCAAGTTATTGAAGCAGGAGCCTGACGTCAAATAAAAACAGTCCAGACATGTGAAAAAGCGGGCCGCGGCCCGCTTTTTGTTTTTGTTTAATTCATGTCATTGGGATCAAAAACTTGAGGATCACAATGAGCAGCTTTAGCCAAAGTGGAAATTGGTATCAGATCCCTATTTCCTTTTTCAAAAATCTAGCGCCTTCCCATCCACAATCACATAGAGCATCAGCGCAACGGTCCCCACCGTTATAAAAATGTCCGCTATATTAAAGACCGCGAAATTGATCAACGTGAAGTCGAAGAAGTCGACCACGTAATTGTAGCGCATCCGGTCGATCAGATTGCCTAAGGCGCCGCCTATGATCATGGCCAGCGACAGCAGGAGAAGCACTGAACTGCCGTTCTTGATCTGACGGTACAGCAGCCCAATCATGAACAGGATCACCAGCGAAGTGAAGATGATCAGGATCAGCTGCTTATCCCTCAAAATACTGAACGCCGCGCCGGTATTGCGCGTAAACGTCAAATGAAACACATCCGGTATCAATTCAATGGAACGTACCGGCAACAACTTGCTGATCGCCAGCTGCTTCGACCACTGGTCAACGGCAATAATGACGATAATCAAACCCCAATAAATCATGTTTCCCTCCTTGTTTGCTATTGCAGCGGCGACACCAGCCTGCCCACAGCTTCAAGCAATTTTCTGCGGAACGGCCTTTTCTTGAATACGTCATAGTCCAGCAATACGCTGTCCTCCATGTCTCTGTAAAAATCCGCTTCCAGCCTGCGCACCACTTCCGGATCGTAGATAAAGGCGTTCACCTCAAAATTCATTTCCAGACTGCGAATGTCCAGGTTGGCTGTGCCAACAGTTGCCGCCACGCCGTCCATGAGCAGTACCTTGCTGTGAATAAAGCCGTTCTGGTACTCGTAGACTTTGACGCCGGCCTCCAAAAGCTCCTCTATATTATCCTGCGTCGACCAGAAGACAAAGAAATGGTCCGGCTTTGACGGGATGATAATTCTGACGTCGATCCCGCTGAGTGCCGCGGTGATCAGCCCCATTTTCAGGCTTTCCTCGGGCACCAGATAGGGCGACGTGATCCAGATCCTGTCCTCTGCCGAGGAGATCATGGCGAAATACGCCTGCAGGATCGTCTTCCAGTTTGAGTCCGGGCCGCTGGAGATCACTTGGGTCATGGTCTCGCCATAGTTAGAAAGCTTCGGAAACATTCCCTCAGGCTTGACATCCATACCCGAGACGAAGGCCCAGTCGTTCAGAAAAATGTCCTGGAGCGAGTAGACCGATTCGCCCTCCATCATGATGTGCGTATCCCTCCAAAAGCCCAGATGCTTTTTGCCCAGATACTCATCTCCGACATTGTGGCCACCCAGGAAGCCCGTATGGCCATCCACAATGACTATTTTCCGATGGTTTCTGTAATTCAGCTCCCTGGACAACACCGGAAAGGTCACCGGAAAAAACGGGCAGACTTCACAGCCATTGTCCTTCAAGTCTTGAACGTAGCCTTTTCCCAGCTTCCAGCACCCTACGCTGTCATAGATGAGCCGGACACGCACGCCTTCCCTGGCCTTTCGGATCAGAAGCTCCTTAAACTGGTTGCCCAGAATATCATTCCTAATAATGAAAAATTCGACATGTACATGATTCCGGGCCTGTTCTATGCGCTCGAAGATGCGCTCAAACGTCGCCTCTCCGTTGGTCAGAATCTCCACCCTGTTGTTGATGGTGAAGGGCGAATTGGAATTTCGAAGCAGCAGATTGATCATGCGGTTATTGACAGCGTCCGCTTCACCTCGGAACAATTCAATGTAGTCAATGATTTCCTTCTGAATTTCGGCGGCATTTTCCATGTTGGACCTCGGATAGTCACCGCTGCGCTTTTGCCTCACCCTGTATCTGTCGCGATAGTGCCCGCCAAAGAGAATGTAGAAGACAAATCCCACAAAAGGCAGCAAATAGAGCACCAGCAGCCAGGAGATGGTCTTGGACGGATTCTTGTTCTCAATCAAAATAACAATGCCCACCAAAAAAATATAGATGGCAAAGCCCCAGTTGATAAAGGTTTTGAGCCCCCCCAAAAAAGCCTGCTCAAAGAAGGCGCTCTGCATCAGTAGGACATACGCTTCAAAGACCAAAGCGCCCACAGCAATCAACACCAAAGCGACGATGCTTCTTCTCAGGATTTTGTCCATGTCTATTCGCAACCTCCTTCGTTTGAATTCAATTATGGTTATTTCAGAGACTTGAGACTGATCTCCACATAGTGGATGGGCATGCCCAGCCTGGTGAAACGATCCTCATACTCCGTCGTGATGATGCCCTCCGGCGCGCTTCGCTCGAACTTGCCCCGCGGCAAAATGCCGTGCAGGTCGAGGGAAAGGTTTCTGAGCTTGAGGTTCAGGTCGAAGCACTGATTGAGGGTGAATTCAAAGAGGTCGCGGTTGTCGGTTTTGACGTGCACCCAACCATCGGCAGACAAAATCTTTGAATAGCTCTTCAGGAACCTGTGATGGGTCAGGCGGCGCTTGTCGTGACGGCCTTTGGGCCACGGATCGCTGAAATTCAGATAGAGATGCGACACCTCATCCGGTGCGAACCACGTGTCCAGCTCTCGAATATTCCCGTGGATAAACCTGATATTGGAAAGGCCCTGAGCTTCCGCGCGCTCTATGGCCTGCAGGATGACTTCACCCTTGATTTCCACCGCCACAAAATTGAGGTTGGGGTAACGGGCTGCGAGCCCCGTGACAAACTGGCCTTTGCCGCACCCCAGCTCAAGATGGACAGGCATATCATTTGAAAAGGCCTTATGCCAACGGCCTTTAAATTCTTCCGGCTTTTTGATTAACAATTCACCTTTGACCGACAGTTTCTCGTCCGTCCCGGGCTTTTTTCTCATACGCATGTTGAATCCCTCCAGAGAGATTATACCACAACCCTTTGACAGGTAACACCTTGGCGCCTTCAACTTCAAGGCACTTATTAAAGACACCGCTCAAAGCAAAAGGAGCGCGCCTGCGCTCCCTGCAAATACGTGTTTAATTCCGGATCTTCAGGCACCGCCATGGAGCACCCTTTAGTCTTCCGTAAAAATTCTCGGATTATCGCTGAACAGCGCAAGACGCTCTGCCTCTTCCCGGGTCAGTTTCCCCTGGTCGCGGAGCAGCTCCAGCAGCGTCGGGTAATCCGTCAGGGTTTCATAAGGCATATTGCGCTCTGCTAATCTGAGCTTCATGGACTCAAAGCCGTAGTTGAAAATGCCGTATATCTTGAGCACCTCCAGGCCCTCCGCCTCCAGCGCCTCAACGCATTTCAGCGAGCTGCCGCCGGTGGACAAAAGATCTTCCACGAGGAGCACGCGCTGCCCAGCCTTGTAAGGCCCCTCGATCTGATTACCCTTGCCGTGCTCTTTCTGGCTCGAACGGACATAGACCATGGGTTTCTCCAGAATGTCGCTGACCCACGCGCCATGAGGAATGCCTGCAGTTGCTGTTGCGGCGACAAGGTCGAAATCCGCCCCGAAATCTGCAGTCATCTTCTGCGCAATCCCCCGGGCAATGCTCTTTCTGATGTCCGGGTAACCAATGACCAGCCTGTTGTCACAATAAATTGGGGACTTGATCCCGGATGCCCAGGTAAACAAAGCATCCTCTCCCCTAATGCTGACAGCGCCTATGGAAAGCAGCATTTCCGCATAGTCCTTGCCTGATTTTATGTCCATTTCCATCCCTCCACGTGATTCATTCTTTTTTAAGCCCTGCCGATGGTCGCAAATTCAATCTGGATCTCATCGGCCAACAGGTGATTCATCATTTCAACGCGCCTGACGTATAACTGTTGCCTGCGTTCCAAAGGAGATATTCATCCACCCCGTTTGCCTTCAACGCCTCAATTTGAGCCCTGAGTTCAACTTCACCATAGCGGATGTGGCCTCTGACCCAGGTTGCGGTAAAGTCCTGAATCCACGGGCGGAGCGTGCCAGGCGTTTCTATGTTGAGGTTGCGGTCCAGGGAATCCTTGATCCCCTTATCAATGACGCCGTAGGGGTTTGCGTCCGGAACAGCAAAGCCGTAATTGCCCGGACCATAATGGCTTGGGTACATCATTGGACAAAGGTAGTCTACGACATTGGAGATGGCTTCCCAGTGCTGTCCTATGCCGACGTCATTCTGGGAGGACGCCGCCCAGCCAAAGACGTCTGCTGCCGTATAGACGCCAAGAGGACTCAGCCGTTCGTGGGCATAGACGAGAAACTTCTGAATGGCCGCGGTTTTGGTCTCATTTTCGGGATTTCTGTAGTCCAGAGAAGCGTCAAGCTTGCCGCCGTTCGACGCCGGAAAGCGCACGTAGTCGAACTGGATTTCGTCAAAGCCGAGCCTCGCCGCCTCTTCCGCCACTGAAACGTTATAATCCCAAAGCATGCGGTCGTGAGGGGATACCCAAAGAATTTTATCATTGCCTACATAGGGCTGACCGGTAGCGCGGACCGTGATCGCGCGTTCAGGATGTGCCTTTGCGAACTTTGGCGATTTGAAGGTGACAATTCTGGCAATCAGGTAAATGTCCTTTTCCTTCAGGCGCTTAATGAAGGCTTCCATGTCCTTGATATAAACTTTATCGTTGACACCCGGAACGAATTCTTCTGCCTTATCACTCTTAAAAAGCAGGTGTCCGTTGTCGTCCAGAACGTCAATGACAAAAGCATTGATGTCCGTAGTGTCCGCCAGCTGAATCAGCTGCTCAAGCTTAGCACCCGCCGCCGAATGTCCGGTGACGTAGACCCCCTTGACCTTGACCCTTGGATTTTCAGGATATTCATAAGGCCGCACAAACGCCTCGTAGTCAGCACCCGCGTAAGGTGACTGGATCAGCTCTGACCTGGAGGCCGCGAGTCCGTTGGAATCCATCCATCCCAGGGTTGCGGCATCCTCATAAGCCCGCTTTACTTGAAGCAGCTCGCCTGACCCATTAGCCGCAGCCTTCCTGCTCACCACGTAAAAGGATGTACCTTTCTTAAAGTTGCCTGCAGCGGGCTCTGCCAAGCTTTCAGCGGCATAGACAGACTTATTGTCTGCCTTGACATACACCGTATTCTTTAAAATCTCTTCTCTCAGCTTCGCCTCTAGAACTGCACGACCTTTATGTATGGCATCCCGGATATTCAGGTTGCTCGCGATCAAGGCATGTTCCGCAGTCGTTATGACCTGGCCGGATTTAAAAGCATCCCCAAAACCGTTCACCGCCTCCTGAGCCGGAGTCGCGCTGCATGCGCCCAATGTCAGGACTGCGAGCGCGCCGGCCAAAATACCAACACATCGCCGGTATGGACGTTTTTGCGCATCCGATTTTCTCACTTCACTACTCAATTTAAACACAGGCCACCTCATCCTTGACTACAAAACTGAAGACAGGAAACACTTTTCAGGCTTCCTGCCTTCAGATGGTGTAGTTAATTTCTTATGTCGTTGCAGGTATGATCAGCTATAAACTTCTATTAAAAGATTGGGCACATGCTCTGCCGAACCTGCTATTTCGTTTAAATTTTATCATACCCATCCCATTTCTGTCGATGGTCATTCGTTTGTTTGTTTTACATAATCTTTTTGTCTTCCATTCACTCATATCACGCGACCTTTTCCGTCAGCACCTTTTGTCGATGCTATTCAATGACGATGACGGAAGCTTCGCCAATATTAATCCAGTCATACAGGAATTTCGCGTGGCTGGTGTAGTTCCTCACACATTTATGGGATCGCGGTACAGTTCCAAGGCCTGAAGAGAATTCTATCATGCCCGGATCCTTATAGTCGACGATCCTGACTGCAGTCACCGCCGGCGTGACAACATTGCCCTCAGCGTCGTAAACAGCCGGCGAGATGACGACGCGCTGTCTGACCAGCGTGTAGTTGACCGGCACGCCGTGAATGAAGGCCCCGCCATTAAAGCGGATGGCATAGGGCGCATACCCTGCAAGCTCTTTGGTCTCGTCATCCAGATAAAGAAACTTATCTCGAGTGTAGATCGCCATAAAGTCCCCAAGGTCTGTTGGATAGCGATACTTGTCCTGGGCGCCTGTCGTCGCATAAACATAGGAAATCATATGCCATTTGCCGTCGATTTTCTCGAAGACGCCTTCGTTCTGATTTTTTCTGTCAATGACGATAGTCTGCTTCAGTTCCTGAATCGAATTTCTTTCGGTGATATACTTCTTAGGAATATAGAAGGTCTCCCTCAGGTCAATGACATTGACCTTGTAGAAGCTGCCAGACTCACCCAAAATGTCCACCAGCCGGCCGTCCTGGATATATCTGAAGGTCGACGACGTGTTCGGCTCCTTATAGCCGGGTGCGGCTTGATAGCGCTCGATACCGTAGTTGTCCTGGGCATATTGTCCCTGGAACAAAGGCGGCGCGCCGTTAACATTTCTGAAGTTGTCAATATAGCCCGTTCTCTTTCCGTTGACATTCTTTTCAAGGTGCAGCAGCTCAGCAAACATTTTGTCAAACTGGAATTCCCTCTTCGTCGCAAGATCCGCTGTGATGAAGCCAAAACGGTTCATGCCGTTGACGTCTTTCCAGTAGACGCGGTACCAGTAAGGACTGCTGGTGCTGCTCCACTTGCGGCCTTCCACTTTTTGAATGACTGAAATTTTTTCGTTGAGCTGAGCTTTTTTGATAATTTTGCCGTCGAGTCCGGGTTTACTGCGGATGTTGGTCGTTCCGTTCAACATCACGACGTAGTGCTCCGGCGCTGGGTATCTGTCATATTTGAGTGTCACTGACAGGTCTTCGGGCAGTTGAGAGTAATAGGTTTCAAGGATGGTATAGGGTTTCTCTGCATCAATGTCAACACCATAGGCATAGGTGCTGCTGATCGCCATGACCAATAACAATATGGCCGTGATCAGGATTTTTGGCAGTTTATGCGTGTGCCGTTCTGATGCGGTGGTCTTCTTTAGACTCCAGGTCATCATTGCAGCAATCCTCCTTTTGCCTGTCTTCCCGGGACACCAAATGGGCTCTGAGACTGATTGTTTTCAAACTGCAGAATTTCAGGTTTTTAGTATTAAAGAAATTCTAAAACTTATAACAGCCTGCGATCCAATAGTCTCCAGGAATCATAGCTTTTTCAGCGCACTGCGTTTCACCGACAAGCCAGTTTCCGGAAAAGCCCTTGCTCTTCATGGCGCTGTCCAGATAGAGCATAGCGATTCCGGCGTCGATCAGACCCGTGTGCGCTTCGAGAGTCTCGTTGCGCTTCATGGCCAAAATCAGCCTGTCTGGTTGTAAGACGAATCTCCACGGCTGTAAGTTCCCCCAGGATGGCGCAAAACGCATATAGAAAAATACTTCTTCGAAGCCTAGCTGCTCAATCTCATCCAGCGACATGATATTGCCGAAGGTTTTGTTGTATACGATTTCGCTGATCGACAACCGGTCGCTGTGAGACTCATCCTTATAGGAGGCGTCGATGTACGGATAGCCAAATTTAGTCAATGCAGAAGCTGAATGATCCCCTGAAGCGTCGTAAATCCTTGAAAGTCTGGTGCCGCCCTTTGGTTCGCCAAAAGCGAGGATGGACGCGACTACCAGTTCACTCTGAATCCCTAGCTTCTCTTTGACAAGGTCACTTTTTGCTGCCGTCTGAAGCCAGCAGCTTCCAAGATCAATTTTGGTAAGTTCGAGGCTTAGCCACTCTCCCGCGTGCCCTGCCGCAATGAAATTCTCTTCGCGGTCTTCACACATCATGACGAGATAATGAGGCGCTTTGATCATAATGCCGTGATATCCTACAATACCGTCAAGTGCTTTATAAACACTGCTGCCATCCTGAAGAACGCCAATTTCGACGGTGGCCGTCTCAGTGAGGGGAGGTATGCTCGTGATGGTCTCGCGGACATGATTCATTATATTGGCGGATAGTGCTGCATCTTTGTACTCGCGAATCGTTTTGCGTTTTTCCATGACTTTGATCATTTTCATCCGAATCACCTCATTAAAGTATTCATACACTGTACAAAATTATACCATAGTCCTTTTAACTGGTGTGAAAATGTTCCGTTTAAGATGTAAAAACGGGAATTTCTCTGTGTACTGGGTATAACAAATAGCGTAATATCATTTTACCGAATTTTTGTGTTGTACTCTACTTTTTACCCAATTCACACAAAATTATTGACTATAATTTGAAAGGGGCGTTTATGGTGAAAATCAGATTTCTTGGCGCTGCCGGCCAGGTCACGGGCTCAGGGTGTTTGCTGGAAGGCGCAGGACATAAGTTTCTCGTGGATTTTGGGCAGTTCCAGGGGGATGAGATCATTGTTCGACAAAACTACCAGCCACTGGATTTCAAAGCATCGGAAATCGATTTTGTCATTCTGACCCATGCCCATATCGACCACTCCGGACGCTTGCCTCTCCTTTATAAGCAGGGTTTCAGAGGCAAAATCTTCTGTACCTATCCCACTGCAGCGCTCGCAGAAATCCTCATGAAGGACAGCGGAAAAATTCACGAGGAAGAAAACGAATGGGAAAACAGAAAGCGGATGCGCGCCGGACTTGACGAGGTCGAACCCCTGTATTCCTTTGATGACGCGGAGGAAACCGTTCCCTATTTGTACCCTATGCCTTACAGAAAAAAGCACCAGGTATCTGAAGCCCTGACCTTTGAATACTTTGATGCCGGTCATCTCCTCGGCTCATCCTCTGTCAGGATTGAATGGCTTGAGGACGGTTTGCTGAAATCTATTCTCTTTTCAGGTGATCTTGGCTCAGGCAATAATCCTATGCTCCCTGCCGCGGATCATCCTGAACCGGCACAGGCCGTCGTCATCGAGTCCACCTACGGTCTGGAATACCACCACAACACGCGGCGCCGGGCTTCGCAGCTGGCGGAAATCATTGAAGAAACCATGGAGAAGGGCGGCACAGTCCTAATCCCATCTTTCGCAGTAGGCAGAACGCAGGAAATCATTTTTGAACTAAAAGCCCACTATGTCAGTTTAGACCGACTGGATGACTTTTACGACATCCCCATCTTTGTAGACAGTCCGCTTGCCATTCACGCGACCGGGATTTACGAAAAGTTTGCCGACTACTACAGGCCGGAGGTCGCCGCAAAAGTCAAGAGTCCCGAAAATCCTTTCGATGCGCCTAATGTCACCTATGTCTCTGAGCACGAAGCCTCAATGGCACTGGACCGCTCACCCAAGTCTAAAGTTATTATCTCCGCCAGCGGCATGTGTGAAGCCGGCAGAATCCGCCACCATTTGAAGCATTATCTTTGGAAGCGAGAGACCACGCTGGTGTTCATTGGATTCCAAGCAGAAGGTACTCTGGGTCGGGCGTTGAAAGATGGCCTGAAGGACATCCACCTCTTCAACGATCCTATAAAGGTCAATGCCCGCATCGAATTCGTCGAAGGTTATTCGGGCCACGCGGATCAGGCCGCCCTGGACAACTGGCTGGAGCCTCTCGAGCCGCATTTGAGCCACCTTTTCATCAACCATGGCGAAGCCCCAAGAAGCCATGCCTTCGCTGAAGAAATGGAAAGCAGACTGCCAAACACCCGTGTTATTGTGGCGGATCCGAAGGAATTCTATGAAGTGTAAAGCCAGATAGTTCGCATAGGAAGACGCAGGTGGTGAAAGCCGCCTGCGTCTATTTTGATGTGAAACTCAGTGTTGAAACTCGGTGTCAGACACCGAGTTTCAACACTGAGTTTCATTTGGAGCGGAAAACCACGAATGGAAGAACGGATCGATAGGCCGCAGGCCGCTGTCACCAACTTCCATGCGACCTTGTCATTTTGTATATCCTTTAACAAAATTGAACAACCCTTCATTTTATGATATACTGCTTCCTTGTTAAGACAGCAAATTAATGCTTTATTACAGGAGGTGCAGGATTATCAACCAGAATGAAAGACAACAAATGCTTGCGAACGCGCCCATCGGAAAACTGCTTTTAAAGCTTTCCGTTCCTGCGACATTGGCCATGATCGTCAATGCGCTATATAACATCGTGGATGCCATTTACATTGGTCAAGGCGTAGGATTTCTGGGGATGGCCGGTCTGACTGTGGCTTTTCCCATTCAGATGTTTATCCTCGCCGTCGGTCAAATGGTCGGCATTGGCGGCGGCGCGCTGGCGTCCATCAGCCTTGGAGAGGGCGACAGCGAGAAGGCGGACAACGTCGCCGGCAACGCTTACGTCCTCATTGTGATCCTTGGCGTGCTCATCATGATCGTCGGATCGCTCCTCCTTGACCCCATTTTGAAGCTCTTCGGCGCTTCAGTTGACGTACTGCCCTACGCGAGAGACTACATGTCCGTCATCTTCTACGGGGCTGTATTCTTCAGCTTTTCAGTAGTCGGCAACAACATAGTGCGCTCTGAGGGCAACGCCATGGTCGCCATGGTTTCCATGATGATTGGCGCCGGCCTGAACATTATCCTGGATCCCATCTTTATCTTCGCCCTGGACATGGGGATCCGCGGCGCCGCAATCGCGACGATCCTTTCGCAATTCGTCTCCTTCATCTACCTCTTGATCTACATGTACAGCGGAAAAAGCATTTTTGCGATTAAACCCCACCATCTCAGACCCCATGCCGCTTATATGTCCGAAATCCTGCAGCTTGGCTTCCCGGCGTTTTCCCGACAGGTTGGGGGGAGCATTCTCGCGATCTTCCTGAACACTTCCATTGTCCAGTACGGCGGCGACATTGCACTTTCAGCCTTCGGCGCCATCAACCGCATCATCTCTTTTCTGTTCATGCCCATGTTTGGTGTCCTTCAGGGCTTCCAGCCTATCGCCGGCTTCAACTTCGGCGCCAGACGCTTTGACCGCGTCAGGGAGTCCATCAGGATCGCGCAAATTGTGCTCATTGCAATGTCCAGCTTTGGCTGGCTCATAGCCCAGCTTTTCCCGGCACTCATCATGAGGCTCTTTACGCCTGAGCAGGAGGTCATTGACATTGGAGCCAAAGCGCTTCGAATCATCATCGCTGCAATTCCTTTTGTCTCTATCCAAATAATGAGTGCCTCCGTCTATCAGGCCCTTGGAAAAGCGAAGCCTGCGCTGTTCTTGTCGCTCCTCAGGCAGTTCATTCTCTTCATTCCTTTGATGTATATTATTCCAGCCGTGACGGGACTCGGCCTGACGGGCGTCTGGCTGACTTACCCGGCAGCGGACGTCATCTCTACCATAGTCAGTATCTTCATGCTGTCTAAGCTCTACCAGCAGATGAACGCTGCCCAGGCTTCCCAGGAGGAGGCCTTGCCGCCACAGGTGTAAATTTGGCGCATTGAACCTGCCTCAGCCATCGGCCGCTGAACTTAAAAAAACTACCCATTATTTGGGTAGTTTTTTGTTTTTGAGACTAGTGTCCAGTGAATTCTTAAACTATAGCATAGTACAGCGGTAAAATTTCACAAAACAAGGCGGAGAAATGAGCGATACTAAGCAGTATCGCGATTGACGACAACGCAGTAATGTGAAATTTTAACCTGTAGTATGCCTAGTTTGAGTGTTTACTGGACACTAGTCCTGATCTTGAGTGTCGCTGTTTTTCCCGGTTGGTCCTTTTTTGGTGCGGCCTTTTCCAGGCTGGCCATAGACGACCCTTTCCAGGTAGAGGCCATGGGCCGGCGCGAGCTCACTCGAAAGGCTGCGGTCTCCTGTCTCCAGCATAACCTTAGCCTGTTCGGACGGAATCCGTCCAAGGCCAATTTCAATCAGTGTTCCGGTAATTTTGCGGGCCATGTTGTGAAGGAAGCCATTCGCCGTGATTCTGATCTCGACGCTTTTGTCCAGGGTATGGGCTGTTGCAGGATTCAGAGCCTGATCTGCCACCAAAGGCCTGGCTACGATCTCCAGGCGTTCAATACTGCGGACCATGGATTTTTTCTTCGATTTGGCTGTGGTGAAAGCCGTAAAGTCATGTTCCCCCACAAACAGCTCCGCGGCACGGATCATGGCTGCCACATCCAAAGACTCTTCCAGATACAGGCTGTACCGGTGGCTGAAGGGATCCGGAATCTCTGTGTTGAGAATCTTGTACAGGTAAGTCTTTGAGACGGCAGAGTAGCGCGCGTGGAAGCTCGGATGAACCGCCTCCAGCTTCAGCACCGCCATGTCCTCCGGCAGATAAAAATTCAGGTCCTTCAGAACCTCTTTCACATCAAAAACTTTCTCGGCTGAAAAAGTCGCGACCTGGCCCAGCGCGTGAACCCCCGCATCCGTCCTTCCGGCGCCTTCAATTTCAATTTCTTCCACCAAAATTCTGGACAGTGCCGTTTCAAGTTTCCCTTGTATGGTCTCTGCTTTCAAATCCTCTCCAAGCCGCTGCCAGCCTTTGTAGCGTTTGCCGTCATAAGCCAGGTCCATTCTGTATCTTTGTGTCATAGTCATACTCCTTTTTCAGTTGTGGAGGGTTGATTGCGCCGCCCGTGCCGGCTTCCGAGGATCAAGGCGTAAATCACCGTGACCACGGGGAACAAATACAAGAGAAAACTGTATTTGGCATATAAAGCCGGCGTGATTCCTGTCAAGCCGACTATGATGATGGTGTTGACGTTCCAAAACTGAAGAGGCGCCATGATCACGCCTGTGTCTGAAACTGTCCTGGCGAGATCCGCAATGGTCAGACCACGGGATTCAAAGGTGCTCCGGAGTGATTTGACAGGCAAAAGGATAGGCAGCGTCTGATCGCAGGACACGCTCAGGAACAGAATGCTCAGCAGCCCGGTCTTGATCGTAAGCCTGCCGGGACCGTCCTGTTCCGAGATGACCTTGTTCATCATGGGTGCCAGCGCGTCCGTTCGCTCCAGGATCCCGCTGAAGGCGACCGCGCAAAGCACGATTAAAAGCACCTCCAGCATAGGCGCGATCCCTCCGCCCTTCAGTATATCCGCGAGAAGTGGCGCGCTTTCGGGAGAAAGCCTGTAGCCTTTTGCCAGCCAGGTGATGAGCTCCGTCACCCCTGCCCCCTGTACCAGAATAGCGGTGAGACTTCCAATCAAAATACACACGAGCATGCCCACATGAATTTTAAACCCTTTAAACGTCATGCCAAGAAGGATGGCCGGTATGAGGAACAGCAGCGGACTCATGACGTATTGCTCAGCTAGGGCCGCCCGGAGCAACTGCGTATCCACCACCGCTGAGACTGTTTCCGACGCGCTGCCAATCCAGGAATATAGAAGGATGCAGAGCAGGATCACCGGTGCAGTGGTTCTGAGTGAAGCTCTGGCGTAAACCTTGTAGGGCAGCTTTGCCACGCCCAGCAGCAGATTGACCAGCCCGTTGACCGGTGACAGCTTGTCCGCGATATAAGACCCTGAGAGAATCGCGCCCAGGACCAAGGGCGGTTCAAAACCAAATCCACTGCCAATACCCATAAGTGCTATGCCGATGGTGCTGAGCGTACCCAGCCCAGTACCCATAATCATGGCGACGATCAAAGTAATTAAAAAGGCCGCTGTCAAAAAGGTCTCCTTTGCAAACCAGTCCAGGCCGTAATAAATAATGGCGGGTATGACACCGGACGCAATCCAGACCGCAATGGAAATGCCCATCAACAGAATGACAACGTACACCACCGTACATCCCCGTACTGCGATCATGGCCGCTTCTGCCATTGACTTCGCAGAAAAGCCTTTTCGGCTGAAATAGATTAAGAGTAATATGATTGCCGTTGCAAACCCAAAAAAGAGCGAAATCTTCAGGAGGATTGCGCTGACAATGCATAGGACCACCATTGACAAGGTGATCAGGCTGTCCTGAAATGTCAGCATGGCGGCCTACTCTCTCAGGGTTGCGACTAATCGCTTTGGATTTTCAAGGGTTTCCAGTACGTCAATGATATCCGTAAAAAGTAGGTCCGCATCCATCAGTGCCCGTCGCGCAAGGCCCTCTGCACCTATGACCGCGATCCCAAGAATGGATTCCTTCAACATAAGGCTGTCATTGTTGCCGTTCCCTACCGCAATGGTGCGGTCTGTTCCCAGTTTTCTCAGGAATTCGAGTTTCTCCTGAGTCCCGTGATCACTCTCAAGGATGTGCACATCAATGCGGCTGCCTTCAAATGCTTTTTTCACAGTGCCATAGGTATCCGCTGTGAGGATGTGAATCTTGACAGTGCGTGACAGTTTCTGAAGGCGCTCCATGACGCCCTCAATGAGCGCGCCGTCCTTTGCTACCGTGCCGTTGTAATCAAACACGACATTTTTAAAAACAAGTTTGCCATAAGAAGGAATATCTACTTCCAGCATAAAGGACCTCCGGTTCATGGAATTTTTGAAATTTACAGGCCTTTTAATGTCCTGCCCGTGCCAAGTTGGCTCAAGTACTGATTAAATCTTTCAAAAAGAGGTATAAATAATGGAGGAGGTGATCAGAATGTCAGACCTTTCCCTGGGCCCAAAAAAAGAGGCCAATCTGTCACTCGACGTCAGTAAGGATCAGAGCCGCAGCGCTGTCAAAGGCAAAGTTCTGGCTGTGATCAGCACCGCCCGTAGTCTGACTCTGTCAGACGGGACCTCCGTCTCTTGCGGTTATCATCTGTGTGAGCTCGCAGACCTGCATAAAACATTGATCGACGCCGGCTATCAAGTCATGTTTGCCACGCCTGACGGAGACACACCACTGGCAGATGCCGTGGGTGTCGCCTCCTTGAAGCCCGAAGAACGCAAAGCCTATGAACGCTATGTAGACGGACTGACGGAACTGCTGATTCCTTATAAACTTTCTGATATCACTGAAGAAATGCTCCTTCACCTTCATGGGCTGTTTCTTCCCGGCGGCAAAGGTGCCCTGGCTGATCTGCCTAACCAGAAGGACTTGAAACGCATTTTGAAACACATGAAAGCGCATATGAAGCCTATTGTTGCCATTGGTCACGGCACTGCAGGACTGATTCAGGCGCCGGATCCGGATGAAGCATGGCTCTTTTACGACTACGAAATGACTTGCTTTCCAAAGGCGTTGGAAGAGCGGCTCGCCAAACGTCAGGCTTTGGCGTCACCCGCTTTCAGCCTTGAGGAAGAACTGGATGAAATGGGTGCGGAGCTTCGATTCCACCGACATTATACCCGCGAATTCATCGTAGAATTCAAAGAGCTTTTAACCGCTCAAAACAGCGCCTCCGTCATCAGCTTAGCCAAGCTGGCCATATGTCATCTGAACAGAAATCTTAAGACGCGAATAGAGCTGAATCACTGACAGCACAGATGTGCTGCAATTTATCAGCACCGCCAGACGACCACGCCTGGCGGTTTTTTAGTTCTGCACAAAACCACAAACGCCTCACTACAAACGACTTTTCAACAATATACTGCGGTTCAGGTCGCGGTCTTCAATAACCCAGTCACCATTGACACATTGTCTGAGGGACTCCAGGGCCTGCTTCCAATAGTCAAGGGCAGACTTCCTCCAAACCTCGACCGCCTCATGATCGAGTTCGACCGCAGCACCCTTGGACAGCTCAAACCTTGCAGTGTCAGGATGCACCATCAGGTGAATCTCCGTGCAGTATTGGGTTCTCGCAGCACAAGGCATCATGTGGAATACCACAGCATCTTTGAAGGTATTGCCCTGATCATCAGTGGAACTCCATAAGCACTCGACTTTTTCTCGGGGCTCCATACCAACGAGCTCTAGCTGATTCATTTCGTCCTTCAGCCATTTGCCCATGAAGTCCTCATGCGTCAGCCAGCGTTGAGCCCTATTGAGCTCGCAGAACAGACGAATACGGGTATGTATGAACATGGTCAGCCATCCTTCCGGTTTCTTTTTGCCTCTTATTAGTGTAACATAGTTGCGTAAGAACATTCAAAAAATCTCCGCTCGAACACTGTAATTTCCAGACTCACAACATACTTTAACGGAACCTTTGAAAGGAGACGCCGCCATGACCTTCAAAAAACTGATCTTTGATCTCGACGGCACACTCATTGAGCCCAAAACCGGCATCACTCGTGCGATTGTCTACGCGCTCAAACACTATGGCATCGAGATCCCCGAATCTGACTATGACGCTTTGACACCCTTCATTGGTCCGCCGCTGACTGAATCCTTCTCGCGCTACTTTGGCTTTGATGACGCCAAGGCCAGGGAAGCGGTCGAAAAGTACCGGGAATACTACTCTGTGACCGGGTTGTTTGAATGCACCGTTTATCCGGGAATCCCAGAACTCTTAAGGCAGCTTCATCAGGCTGGCGTCCCTGTTTATCTTGCTACTTCAAAGCCCCAGATCTTTGCAGAAACCCTGCTGAAGCACCTCGAACTGGATCACTATTTTGCTTTAATCGCCGGAAGTACCCTGGATCACACGCGGGACCAAAAGTCTCAGGTCCTGAACTGGCTGCTGAGCCAGGAGCATCTGAAGCCGGAGGAGTGCCTTATGATTGGAGACAGACATTATGACGTGGAAGGCGCTCGGGCCTGTGGCATCGACACCGTCGCCGTAGGCTACGGTTATGGCAGCCGGGAGGAGTTCGACCTTTGCGCCCCCGCTTACCGTTCAGAGACTGTTGAAGCCCTTGCCGAACTGCTTCAGCAGCTGACGCAGGAGAATTAAAATGCACGGAAGACGGTGTCAGACGCAGCCTTCCTCAGCGGCCTGCAGCCCATCAACCCCTTCTTCCGCCACAACATTTAAAAACCCATCCCGGAGCTCCGGGATGGGTTTTCTTTTATCTCAGCATTTCAAACGATGTCAAATGGTAGCTGGATTAAAACTCCATTTTCGCCATACGGACGTAGCCGTCATAGCGATCTTTAGCTTCTTTTGCAGCTTGCTCGAAGAGTTGATCAGCAACCTCTGCGAACTGGCTCTTGAGGGAAGTGTATCGAACTTCGCCCATGAGGAAGTCTTTAAATTCAACCGTTGGCGTCTTAGAGTCGAGGATGAACGGATTCTTTCCTGCTTCCTTGAGGCGTGGGTCGAATCTCCAGAGGTGCCAGTAGCCTGCGTCTACCGCTTCCTTCATTCTGTTTTGCGTCTTGCCCATGCCAGCCTTGATGCCGTGGTTGATACATGGCGCGTAAGCAATGATGAGGGATGGACCGTCGTAGCTTTCAGCTTCGATGAGGGCTTTCATGAACTGGTTCTTATCAGCGCCCATTGCGACCTGAGCGACATAGACATAGCCATAAGTCGCTGCGATCATGCCAAGGTCTTTCTTCTTCACGCGCTTGCCAGCTGCGGCAAATTTAGCGATAGAAGCCGTTGGGGATGCTTTGGAAGCCTGGCCGCCTGTATTGGAGTAGACTTCTGTATCAAAGACGAGAACGTTGACGTTTTCGCCGGAAGCCAGAACGTGGTCGAGGCCGCCGAAGCCAATGTCATATGCCCAGCCGTCGCCGCCGAGAATCCACTGGCTGCGCTTGATCAGGAAGTCTTTGTGTGTCTCGAAGAATTCGAGGATTTCTTTTGCTTTTGCGTCTGTCACGCTGTTGTCATTGAGGATTTGGAGAATGCCCACTGCAGCTTCTTTTGAAGCTTTGGCGTCTTCCATGCCCTCGACCCAAGCTGCGAATGGCGCCTTGACAGCATCGTCTACATTAAGGCCCACGAACTCAAGGGCTTTGTCTTTCATGAGCGTGCGAACTGCAGTATTGCCAAGGACCATACCCATACCAAACTCTGCGTTGTCTTCGAAGAGGGAGTTCGCCCAGGAAGGACCTTTGCCTTCTGCGTTTTTGCAGTAAGGCGTGGAAGGCGCGGAGCCGCCCCAGATGGAAGAACAGCCTGTTGCGTTGGCAATAGACATTCTGTCACCATAAAGCTGAGTGACAACCTTGATGTAAGGTGTCTCACCGCAGCCTGCGCAAGCGCCTGAGAACTCGAAGAGCGGCTGTGCGAACTGGCTGCCTTTAACTGTATTGGTTGCCATGAGGTCATCCTTGACAGGAAGCTTGACAGCGTAATTCCAGTTAGGGATTTCTTTGTTGACTTGAGTATCGAGCGGCTTCATGACGAGGGCCTTGTTCTTGGAAGGACAAACGTCGGCACAGTTGCCGCAGCCCGTACAGTCCATAGTGGAGACCTGAATCTTGTACTGAAGCTCTTCAAAGCCTTTACCCATAGCTTTGATGGTCTCAAAGCCTTCAGGCGCGTTCGCCTTCTCTTCTGAAGTCAGAAGGAACGGACGGATAACCGCATGAGGACAGACGAAAGAACACTGGTTACACTGGATGCAGTTTGCTGCCTGCCACTCAGGAACCGTCACTGCGATGCCGCGCTTCTCATAAGCTGCGCTGCCCGCTTCAAAGGTACCGTCTTCAGCGCCGACAAAGGTGCTGACAGGGAGGTTGTCGCCTTCCTGGCGGTTCATAGGAATCAGAATGTCCTTGATGAAGCGCGGAAGCTCTTCTGCAGCGCCTTCTGCTGCATCCTTGGCATCTTTGAAGGACTCCGGAATCTCAAATTTGACGAGCTTCTCAATACCTGCGTCAACAGCCTTGTCATTCATGGCGACGATCTTATCGCCCTTGCTGCCGTAACTCTTGACGTTGGCTTCTTTGAGGTAACTCACAGCATCCTCGACAGGGATGACGTTCGCGAGCTTGAAGAACGCGGACTGCATGACCATGTTGATGCGGTTGCCGAGGCCGATTTCTTCCGCGATTGAAGTTGCGTCAATAGTATAGAAGTTGATCTTCTTCTCATAGAGGTAACGCTTCATGGCTGCAGGGAGGTTAGCTTCAACTTCGTCGCCTGTCCACATGCAGTTGAGGACAAAGTTGCCGCCCTCTTTAAGGCCCTTGAGGAGATCATACTGATAGACATAAGCCTGGTTGTGGCACGCAATGTAGTCCGCTTCGTCGATCAGGTAAGTGGAGCGGATTGGCTCCTTGCCGAAACGAAGGTGGGAAATCGTGACACCGCCGGATTTCTTGGAGTCATAAGAGAAATAACCCTGTGCATAGAGGTCTGTCTTGTCGCCGATGATCTTAATGGCATTTTTGTTCGCGCCAACCGTACCGTCAGAACCAAGACCCCAGAACTTGCAGCGCACTGTGCTTGGAGACTCTGTGACGATGCTCTCTTTGCACTCGAGGGACAGGAACGTCACATCGTCATTGATGCCGATTGTGAAGTTGTTCTTAGGCGCGTCGCTCTTGAGGTTTTCGTAAACAGACTTGATTTGGGAAGGCGTCGTGTCCTTGGAGCCCAGACCATAACGGCCGCCGACGATTTCCGGTGCATTCTCAGTGTTGTAGAACGCGTTGCGGATATCGAGGTAAAGAGGCTCGCCAAGGGAACCCGGCTCTTTAGTTCTGTCGAGAACCGCAATTTTCTTGACGGTCTTTGGCAGGACTTTCATCATGTATTCAGGTGCGAACGGTCTGTAAAGTCTGACTTTAATGAGGCCGACTTTTTCGCCGCGGGCATTTAAGTAATCAATAGTTTCTTCGATTGTCTGTGTGACAGAACCCATTGCGACGATGATGCGGTCTGCATCCGGTGCGCCATAGTAATCGAAGAGATTGTATGTTCTTCCTGTGACATTGCTGATTTCTTTCATGTAATCTTCAACAATGCCCGGGATCGCTGTATAGAACTTGTTGGAGGCTTCCTTCGCCTGGAAGAAAATGTCCGGATTCTGAGCCGTTCCGCGCGTTACCGGATTCTCAGGATTGAGGGCTTTCTTTCTGAACTCTGCAACCGCTTCTTTATCGAGCATTCTGTCAAAGTCAGCGTAATCGATCATTTCAACTTTCTGAACTTCGTGTGAAGTTCTGAAGCCGTCAAAGAAATGAAGGAACGGAACTTTTGACTTGATGGCGCTAAGGTGCGCAATACCGCCGAGATCAACTACTTCTTGAACCGAACCTGACGCGAGAAGCGCGAAGCCCGTCTGGCGTGCTGCCATAACGTCTGAATGGTCGCCGAAGATGGAGAGCGCATGACCTGCGAGGGCACGTGCACTGACGTGGAAAACGCAAGGAAGAAGCTCACCGGCAATTTTGTACATATTCGGGATCATCAGGAGTAAACCTTGTGATGCTGTGAAGGTCGTCGTCAGCGCACCAGCCTGGAGTGAACCGTGTACGGCGCCAGCGGCACCAGCCTCAGACTGCATTTCAGTAACTTGAACGCGCTGTCCGAAGATGTTTCTCATATCATGGGCTGCCCATTCATCTACGAGCTCTGCCATGGTTGAAGATGGCGTGATTGGATAAATGGCCGCAACTTCAGTAAACGCATATGCGACATATGAAGCCGCGGTGTTGCCATCCATGGTTTTCATGACTTTCTTACTCATCGACAACTTGCCTCCTAACTTTTTGTGTGAAATGTTTTGGTTTTCATAACTCAGTATAGTATACAATATACACTCTGTCAACGCCGTTTGTTAAATTGTATACAATTATTCATATCGCTATAACACAGTCGTACCAACGCTTATAAAATTTCAAGCCCTTCCACAGAAATAAATTTTTAGATTTTTGTATACAGTATACATCTATTTTGTCTGCCCGTTATTTCTTAGACACTTTCGCACCGGGTTCTGAGATAGGTTTTCCCCAGTCCGAAGGTTCTTTCAAAAGCGTCTGCCTCTCTCCAGTCCGCCATCGAAAGCCATTCCCTGTCCTCATCCCCTTCATGACCGCGGCGGGTCGCTCTCAGCAGAAGATTTTTCGGCGTATGTGTCATATCGATAAATTCCAGGATCTGAACGTCGTATCCAAGGGTTTCCATGACTATGGCGCGGTAGGCGTCTGTCACAATCCCCGTCATTCGCTCCCGCAGAATACCGTGTCTGAGAATAGGGTCCAGCGATTCGTTATGAAGCCTGTCGTGCAGCTCATGCTGGCAGCAGGGCACACTGAGAAGCGCCGCTGCCTTCCAGCCTATACTCTTGACTATAGCTTCATCCGTAGCGGTATCACAGGCGTGCAGCGTCACGACCAGATCCACCGCGCCTTGTTCATCATGGTCTCTGATATCTCCGACTTCGAAGCGCAGACCCTCATATCCCAGCGCCTGCGCAGTCTTATTGCAGAAGGCGACAACATCCGCCTTGAGATCCAGGCCAATAATGGACACTTCAAGGCCAAGTCTTCGGGTAAAGAAATCGTACATGGCAAAAGTCAGATAGGCCTTTCCGCATCCAAAATCGACAATTCTCAGCGGCCTGTCACTTTTAGGAAGCACCTTGAGAATATCCTCAACATACTCCAGGAATCTATTAATCTGTCTGAATTTGTCATACCGGCTTTTGACGACTTTGCCCTCCGGCGTTTGGACACCCAGATGAACGAGATAACCCACCGGGATCCCTTCCTCCAGGATGTAGTTTTTTTGCCGATTGTGACTTAAATCCACAACGCGCCCGCCCTCCCGGTCGTCCAGCTTTTTCACCAGGACGCGGCAATTGTCAGCAGAATTGGAGAAAAGTTTGACATCCGCTCTTGCAGTTTTCAGATCCAGCTGCTTAAACCTGGTCTGCATCAGCAGTTCAATCTCTTCAAGAGCTTCCGGTCTGTCGAGATTCTTGTGGACCACCTTGTTCTTTTCGTGATACTCAAATTGAAATTTTATTCCGGCTTTGATTTTGACCAGCTTGACAATGACCTTCACAACTTCTGAGCTGGTTTTCTTCCCACTCAGCGTTCCTTTGACCAGCGCCTCCTCCCGGATCCACTCTTCAAGTGCCGCTCTTAACTTATTCACTTTATGCCACCCCGTTTTCCCAGATCTATGCAGCAGTTTCATCCCAACCTCCGTCAGAGGTCAGCTTTTTCTTCTATAAAACTCTCTCAAAACTCAGGTATAATTATATCATAATCCAATAGTAAGAATGTTTTAATCGTTTTTGTAATGGATATATATGGCCTATACAGCATCATGAGGGGGGTTCGTCTTTGTCGGAGATTCTTGGAATCAAATTTATGAAACAGTCATTGATGCGTAAAGTCCTGTACGCATTGGCACCGATCATTCTGGCATCGGTCTATTTTTTTGGGTGGCGCTCACTTCTGCTGATTATGGTCAGTGTCTTTTTTGGAATCCTGGCAGAATGGACTTTTAAACGCAAGTCCAAAAAACCTGTCACCGAAGCCGTGTTCGTCACCGCCGTTCTCTATTCACTCACGCTGCCGCCCGCAACGCCATTCTGGGTTGCCGCAGTAGGCATCATCTTTGGCGTCGTCTTTGGCAAGGAAGCCTTTGGCGGTTTTGGCCGCAACGTCTTTAATCCAGCGTTGGTCGGACGGGCCTTCGTCTATGTCTCCTTCCCAAAATTCCTGACGACGGAGTGGAACATGCCGGCGTCCGGACTTCTCGGAGGTTTTGGCACTTACCTGACGCCGCCTGTGGATGCACTCAGTACCGCTACACCTCTGATCACGTTCAGATCCACAGGTCAGCTTGCCGAGTATTTTGATGTTGCTCTAGGACGCGTCAGCGGATCTCTCGGCGAAACCAGTGCCATTCTCATCATTTTGGCGGGCATCTACCTGATCTATACCAAAACGGCCTCTAAAGAAACTATGGGCGGCGTACTTCTCGGCTATCTCGCAATGAGTACGACCTTCTTTGCCATGGGCGTCTCCCAAGTGCCCCATCCCCTATTCGGACTGTTTTCCGGGGGTCTTCTCTTCGGCACCGTCTTCATGGCCACAGATCCAATCTCCAGTCCAAAATCCATTGAAGCCAAATGGATCTACGGTATTCTTATAGGTGTTGTCACTGTCATTATCAGGGGCTTCGCCCTCTTTTCCGGAGGCATCATGTTTGCCATTCTGATAGGCAATACCTTCGCACCAATCCTGGATGAGCTCGTCAAATATCTTAAGAGCAGAAAATCCGCCAAGGCCGGAAACGGGGGCGAGAAAGTTGGCTAAAAAGAAGAAGAACACCAAACAGATTCTCTATCCTACACTGGCTATGATTGCGCTGACAGCCGTACTGACTCTGGCGCTCGCCCTGATGAATGACGCCACCAAGGAGCGTATTGCAGATCTCGAAGCGCTCAAGGTACAACGCACCATTCTATATGTTTTGGATGTGGAAGTGGATCCAGAGGATTACAGCGCTGTCGTCAGCACTTATGACGCCATGATTTCTCCTGCGTCTCTTGGTGCTCTTGAGTATTACGAGGCGCGACAGGGCGACAGCTTGATCGGCTACGTCTTCCCAATGAATGGCGCAGCGCTATGGGGCAGTGTCAAAGGCTATATTGCAGTTTCACCTGAGTATGACAAAATCCTGGGTGTCGACTTTGTCTCTCACTCGGAAACACCGGGACTCGGCGGCAGGATCGACGAAAGCTGGTACAAAGAGCAGTTCAGAGACATGCCAATACCTGAGGACGGCGGGCGCGTCGTCATTTACAAGCCTTCAGACGGCGGCAACGCAGATTCCATCTCCGGTGCCACGCTGACTTCCGACGCGATCCGAAAGCTGATAGACAGCACCATTGAACGCATTCTCCAGGCAGAAAGGAGCGGTGCATAATATGGCTTCAAATGTCAAGAAACTAGCAATTTTGGGCATGTGGAAGGACAATCCGGTCTTTCGCCAGATCCTGGGCATCTGTTCCTCCCTGGCTGTCACCAACCTTATGATGAACTCCCTGATCATGGGGCTGGGCCTGATGTTCGTCACTGCCTTCTCCTCTTTGACCGTATCCCTGATTCGTCAGTTTACGCCAAAGCATATCCGCATGATGGTGCAGACCTTCATCATTGCGGTTTATGTCATTATAGTCGACATTTTCCTGAAAGCTTATCAGCCTGACATCAGCGCCGCCCTTGGACCTTATGTCGGACTGATCATCACCAACTGTATTATCATGGGCCGCTGTGAAGCCTATGCGCAGAATAACCCGCCTCACCTTTCCTTCCTGGACGGGCTGTTTATGGGCGCAGGTTACGCTGTTGTGCTCCTGGTCATTGCTTTCTTCCGCGAACTCCTGGGCTTCGGTTCACTGTTCGGCATCGAAATTTTAGGCAGCTGGTGGGTGGACTGGACGCTCATGATCATGCCTCCGGGCGCGTTCTTCATGCTTGGCATTCTGATCTGGGTCACAAAGAATATGTTCCCTGATACGAACAAGGATGCAAAAGCCACAGAAAAAGGAGGCGCAAAAGCATGAGTGAAATCAATCCTATCGTCATCTTTTTCGCCGCGATTTTTACCAACAACATGATCCTCTCCAATTTCCTGGGCATGTGCTCGTTCATTGCGGTCTCCAGCGAGATCAAAACCTCCCTGAGTCTGGGACAGGCCGTGACCTTTGTTCTGACCTTCACGACCCTGCTCAACTGGATGGTCTACCACTGGCTCCTCGTGCCCCTTGGCCTGGAGTACCTGAGGTTTATCATTTTTATCATCGTCATTGCCGCCTTTACGCAGCTGGTTGAAATGATCATAGACCGTTATTTCCAGTCTTTGTATTACGCCCTGGGCATATTCCTGCCGCTGATTACAGTCAACTGCGCAATTCTCGGCGTGTCGCTCTTTATGGTCATCCGCGACTATACGCTTCTGCAGTCCATGGCTTTCGGCGTAGGCTCAGGACTTGGCTGGACGCTGGCCATTGTCACTCTTGCGGGCATCAAGCAAAAAATCAAGAACAACCCACTGCCGAAAGGCCTTGAAGGCGCCGGGATCACGTTGATCATCACCGGGATCATGGCGCTGGCCTTTATCGGTTTTTCGGGTATCGTTCAAATTCAATAGAAGGGGGGCGCTTCCAACATGAATGAAATTATTATCAGTGTCCTCTCAGTCTCCGGTATCTCAGGGGCGCTCGCATTACTGCTCTCCATAGCTAATAAGACCATCGGCAACTATGGGGAAATGACTTTGATCATTAACGACGAAAAAGAATACAAAGTGGATGGCGGCAGCTCGCTGTTGTCAACCCTGGTGGATGAGGAGATTTTTATCCCGTCCGCCTGCGGCGGCAAAGGAAGCTGTGGCTACTGCAAAGTTGAGGTATTGGAAGGCGGCGGACAATTTTTGCCTACGGAGGCCGGCTATGTCACACCCGCGGAGCAGAAGAAAGGGATCCGGCTTGCATGTCAATGCAAGGTCAAGGAGAATATTAAAATCAAGATTCCTGAGGAACTCTTCAATGTCCGCCAATACGACTATAAGGTCGACATGCTGAAGCTTCTGACACCGACCATCATGCATGTGGGTCTTACGCTGCCTGAGGAGAATGAAATCAATTTTAAACCGGGTCAGTACATCCAGATTTTGACACCGGTCTATAAGGAAAATGACGAGGAAGTTTACAGGGCCTACTCAGTCGCTTCCAATCCAGTGGACAAGCACAAGGTGGAGCTGTTCCTGGGCTACATGCAGGACGGCAAATGCAGTACTTATATCCACAAATACCTGAAAGAAGGCGACAAACTGACGGTGGTCGGACCTTTCGGAGATTTCCACTATCATGAAAGCGACCGGGAGATCGTCATGGCAGCGATCGGAACCGGCATGGCACCTATCATGTCCATTCTGAAACACATGGTCGAAATCAAGAGCGAGCGGAAAGCGACCTTCTACTTTGGCGCGCGAACCGGCGAAGACCTCTTTATGATGGACGAGCTCAGGGAAATCGAGGCGAAGCTGCCAAACTTCACATTCATGCCTTGCCTGTCCAGACCGCGGCCTGAGGATAATTGGACTGGCGAAAAAGGCCGTGTCACCGACCTGATCGAAAAGTACATTACAGACGCCAGCAACATGGAAGCTTATCTGTGCGGCAGCCCGGTCATGATCGACGGTGTTGTGGATCTGCTCAGACAAAAGAAAATGGCTGAAGAGCACATCTATTACGACAAGTTTGAATAAGTGACCGGAGAAGACTTTTCAGAAACCCCTGAATCAAAAAGTGGTATAATAAAATCGGCAGCGGCCAGTCCGCCTGCCGATTTCTTTCATCTAAAAACCTGAATTGGGAGGGCTTTGTCCATGCAGCAATTCGATCCACTCATAGACAACATGAAAGAAGAACTGATCAAGACGACTCAGGAATTAATCCGTTTCAAAAGCGTCAAGATGCCTGAAGAACCTCATATGCCATTTGGACCGGGCATTGACGCCTGCCTCGATTATGCCCTTAAAACCGCAAATGCTATTGGTTTTGAAACCCGCAATGTCGACCATTACGCTGGCTATGCAGAAATGGGACAAGGCAGGGACATGGTCGGCATCCTCGTCCATCTGGATGTTGTACCTGAAGGCGACGGCTGGACCCACGATCCTTATAGCGGTGACATTGAAGACGGTAGAATTTACGGCCGCGGCATCAATGATAATAAAGGTCCTGCCGCGGCAGCCTTATATGCCATGAAAGCCGTCAGGGACTCAGGACTGACCCTATCAAAGCGCGTCCGCCTCATTTTTGGCACAGATGAAGAAAGCGGCTGGGGCTGCATGGACTACTATAAACAGCATGAAGAAGCCCCAACTATAGCGTTTTCTCCGGATGCGGATTTCCCTGCGATCCATGGCGAAATGGGCATTCTCGTCTTTGACCTGGTCAAGACTTTCAATGAGCGTCTCAGTGACGGCGGAATGCGCCTCGTCAGCCTGAGGGGCGGCAACCGGCCCAACATGGTACCCGACTATGCAGAGGCAGTCCTTGAAAATTACAAGCCTTCCGAAGACCTTCTGAATGCCTGGAATACCGATTCCGGCGCTCACGTCACCCTGGAAACCGGTGCTGACGGAACGACTGCTACTGTCAAAGCCTACGGCACCTCGGCTCACGGCAGCACCCCTTGGAAAGGGCGTAATGCCATCTCTGATCTGCTTGGATTCCTGGATTGTCTGGATCTCGAAATTGGGGATCTGACCAATTTTGTCAGATTTTACGCGGCCCAGATAGGCAGCGATCTGCACGGTGAGCGCATGGGCTGCGCCTTCGAGGACGAGGCTTCCGGAAAACTCGTCTTCAATGTGGGCATTGCGGCATTGGACGCAAGTTCAGGTTCAGGCACCCTGACAGTCAATATCAGATACCCTATCACGGCAGATGGCGACGCTGTCCTTCAAGGCGTCCGTGAAGCTGCAGGCCTATGGGGCTTTGAACTGGCGAATCTTGAGCATCAGAAACCGCTCTATGTGCCAAAGGATCATCCGCTTGTGGCTTCGCTAATGAAAGTGTATCAGGCCTACACAGGAGATGATGGCGAAGCCGTCACCATCGGCGGGGGTACTTACGCCCGTGCCTTTGAAAATGCGGTCGCCTTTGGACCCATGTTTCCGGGCATGGAAGAAACCGCCCACCAAAAGGACGAATTCTACGGGGTGGAGGATTTGGTGCTGATAACGAAAATATACGCGGCGGCCATATACGAGCTGGCGCGTTGAAGCGAACCGGATGGATTAAGCTATACCCGGCGCTGCGCCATCAACCGCCGCCGGCAGCTGATCCAACAAAAACGCAGAGAAAGACGGCAATTTTTAAGCCGTCTTTCTCTGCGTTTTTATGTTTATAGCGACTCACCGAGAGTCTTAAGATAATCCCGGAATCGATCCTTCACTTCGCTGTGGCGCAGCCCCATTTCCACGGTAGCTTTCAGGTAACCCAGTTTATCCCCTGTGTCGTAGCGTGTCCCCTCAAAGTTATGGGCGACAATGCCCTGGTCCTCCAGCAGACCCCTCAGCGCGTCTGTCAGCTGAATTTCGCCATTTTTGCCCGGCTTGGTGTTCTGGAGCTTGTCGAATATCTCCGGCGTCAACACATAACGCCCCAATATGGCGTAGTTGGATGGCGCTTCCTCCAGCGCCGGCTTCTCCACAAGGCCTCTGACACGGAGGTCCCGGTCTTTGATCTCTTCGACGTCCACAATCCCGTACTTATCCACCTGGGACCAGTCCACAGGCTGAACGCCTACTACGGAACACTGATACGTCTCAAAAGCGTCGATCAGCTGCTTGGTGCAGGGAATGTCGCTGTCGACTATGTCATCTCCCAGCATGACCACGAAGGGCTCATTGCCCACAAATGTCTTCGCGCAAAGCACGGCGTGACCGAGGCCAAGGGCTTCCTTCTGCCGGACATAATGCACATTTGCCAGATTGGAGACGTCCTGGACAATTTTAAGAAGCTCTGCTTTGCCCTGCTTTTCCAGGACAGCCTCGAGTTCAGGGGTGTTGTCAAAATGGTCCTGGATCATGTCTTTCCCGCGACCTGTAATAATCAGAATGTCTTCTATTCCGGCAGCAACGGCCTCTTCAACAATAATCTGAATGGCCGGCTTGTCAACTATGGTCAGCATCTCTTTGGGCATGGATTTGGTCGCCGGTAAAAACCGCGTGCCGTAGCCCGCAGCAGGAATTATCGCTTTTTTAACTTTCAACGGAATAACCTCCAATTTATAGTGTGATGGTGTGCCGCGTCTATAAGTATAACCCTTTCACTAGGGTTTTCAACCCCAAATTGGTTAATCCTTCCTGTCCGTCTGACAACCTGCTTTGTCTACTTTTCTTATTGTTGGCCTGCATTGTCTTTTGGCCGCCCATCCGACACACACTCCAGATAAACCTGTTCGGTGAGTTCCGCCGTCGCCGCCCAGCTGAAGCAAGTCTCGACATAGCGGACGCAGCGTCGGCGCATTTCTTTTTTCCCTGGCCCGTCCAAGCTAAGGATCTCCACAATTTTCTCCGCTAAAGCAAAAGGATCGTCCACCGGTACCAGGCGTCCAACTTCCGGCGTTATTATGTCGTCAAGTCCTCCTGCAGAAGTCCCCACCACCGGCAAGCCGCAAGCCATGGCTTCCAATGCTGCGAGGCCAAAGGGCTCTGACCTGGACGGCATAGCAAACACGTCGCTGACACTATAGAGCTCGGCCAGTCGCTCCTGTGTCTGGTGCCCCACAAACCGGATCCCTTTCAAACCCAGCGCTTCTGCCTGAGCCATCAATGCCGGCTTCAACACCCCGTCACCGGCAATAATGGTAGCCACTTGGCCTTCAAGGCTCTGTTCATACCCGGCAGCCGCCGCCAGCAGGACATCCACGCCCTTGAAGGCCACCAGCTTGCCGGCGAAGCAGACGACATGTCGAGGGGGCCTTTGAAATCCGAGATCTGACAGCAAATCCTCTCTGGAACCCGTCTTCTTGTGAAAGACACCTGTATCACAGCCGCTGTAGATCAATGTCCGGCGCTTCGCCGCCAGACCAAATACCGCCTGAAAATCCGCATCTGCCTGCCTGGAAATGGTGATGATCCGGCAGGCGCCTGCAGCAGCATCCGCGGCGTTTTTTCGATACCGCTCGTCCCGCCTGTAGCCCATGAGGTCGGTACCATGTGAGGTTATCACATAAGGCCTGCCCGTTTCCCGGACCAGATCCGCCAACACCCAGACATGTCCTGCATGGATCACTTCAGCTTCAAAGGTCTCCAAAATCTCAGAAAGCCTCACTCTGAAGGCCTCTCTGTAGGCGTCGATCTGCTCCTGGTCCATGTCGTAAAAAGTGAAGTGGCTTCTGGGATGCGTCGTAAAGCATGGGAAAGGAAAGCTGAGTGCTGTTGCTGCCCGTGGTTCCTTTTCCACCCCCATTTCCTCAAACAGCACTGTATGGGTGATGAATCCCTCGCCCGAGGTATCTGCTGACTTATATTCCGGCACCAGCACCTGAACCTCGTGCCCCCTCGCGACCAGGGCTTTGGCGAGATTTCGGGTGTACACCCCGCTGCCGGATCCCTCAAGAGGAAAATGGTTAATCAGGAGCAGCTTCATGGCCTTCCATGTTTTTAAACCGGACGTCATAACTTTGCGCCTCCCGCCTCTGCTTCCGCCTCTGCTCCCTCCACCTGCCGAAGCCGCCAGGCGCCCTCCACCGCTTTGTGCCAAAGCCGCTGAAGGGTGTCATAGGCTTCCAGGGCAGCTGGCAGCTGATCCAGCGCGGCCTTTGCTGCCTCCGGCAGCTTCAAAAACCTGTCATCACCAAAATAGGCTGCCGCTGCGTCAACACTGCGCGCCAGACATTCAATCTGCCGGTTGGAAATTGCCGCCGCATCTTTTCCGTCAAGGGCATTGAGAATGGGATTCCGGCCGATCCATCCCAGGCAAGTCGTATAAAAGCGGTCCCTGATCCCTTCGTCACTTAACAAATCAGGCACCTCTGGAAAATTATCAAAAGTGTCGTGAAACAGCCTCAGATCAATGTCAACAACTTTCCATTTTCCATCTGCCGCCAAGGATTTCCCCAGCAGCGTATCCTCCCCCCGGGTGAGCCACCATGTCCCTTCAAAGTTATAGGCCGTCGAAAAAAACGGCAGACACGCTCTGAAAATCTCAAGCCGCATGGCGACGTTGCCTCCGAGAATCTTGTCGGTCGAAAAAGGCTGCCTGGCTGCTCCGGCATCAAAAGTCAGCGCGTGGTGCTTACCCGAGTGCCGGACAAAGTCCAGGGCGCCCTCCTTTTGGAGGCCTTCCAGAAAAATGTCGAGGCCCTCGAAGGACATGGGCGGGATTATGTAGTAGCCCGAGTAATCGCTGGTGGTGACCCCGACCATCGGCAACCCCGGCTCTGTTAAAGCCGCCAGGTGGCTGCCAAACACATCCGCTTCTTCGAAAAAATGCTGGTGGGGTGTTCCGCTGAGAAGCAGCGGTGACACATCCGAATCCGCGAAGAACAAAACGTCCCCGCCCGCTTTAATGGCTGCGAGGATTACACCGTTGCGGTTGGGGCCGTAAGGCATGCGGCCGCTGCGTTCGAATGAGGAATGGGCGAACAGGGACGACGCTTCAGCCTCTGTCAGACCTAATCCGACCAGCTCTGCCATTCTGGCGACCGGACGTTTCAGGTCGATTACCTCAAGGGGCGCATGGGCTTCTATGGCTCGGACCGCAGTGGGGTCGATCTCCCCCGACACGGAGACTATGACGCGTTCAATCTTTCGTTGATGGCGGGCGGCGTTGCTGAGAAAGGCGACTATCGGCCCGGGGTCCGTGAGCTGGCGGGCGATCATGCCAAAGATGATTTTCAATGTGAACGAGCCTCCTTGATGTGAGGGATGGGTGGCAAAAGAGGACGGCCGGGGTGTTTAAATAAGGCAGGGTCAAAGACGCCGCCGCCAAAGAAGCTGGAGCGAGGAAGCCGGCGCAGGCACCCTCTTCCATACCTTATGGTGAAAGACGGTGAAGGTGGATGACCGGGTCAAAGGCGCAGCCGCAGACACCCTCTTCCATGATATAATGAGAATGGTTTAACTCTATACCTGCGCTGTATGCTCAAACGTCAAGGAGGTGCTTTCATGTCAAACGCTGCTGTCATAAAGGTTTCTGTCCGGGAACTCGTCGAATTTACCCTGCGCAGCGGCGACCTGGACGCCTCTTTTAAGTCCAGCATACGCGCCCAGGAAGGCACCCGCCTTCACCAGAAGGTGCAAAGGAGTAGAGACGCGGATTATCAGGCGGAGGTCCCCCTCGCTGTCAACCTCACTCGGGATGGCATCGAGCTAAGGCTCGAAGGCCGAGCCGATGGCATCTTCGAGGAAAACGGCACCACCTTTGTCGAGGAGATCAAAAGTACACTGACGCCGCTGGACAAGCTGAGAGAAGATGACCGGCCCCTTCACTGGGCACAGGCTCAGTGCTACGCCTATATCATCTCGAAGGAAACCTTATACCATGGCAGCCTCAAACTGGGCATACGTCTGACCTATATCCATGCCGAAACTGAGGAAATCCTGCAGTTTGACAAGCCCATGACCAGCCAGGCGCTTTCCGACTTCATGGAGGACCTGATTCAGCGCTACCTGAAGTGGATCAAGTGGCAGCGGGACTGGCGCCTTCTGCGCAATGCTTCCATAGCCACTTCAGTTTTCCCTTATCCGGCTTACAGAACCGGTCAGAGAGAACTCGCAGTCCGAATCTATAAGACTATTCTATCAGGTGGAAGAATGTTTGTCCAAGCGCCGACCGGCACCGGGAAAACCATGTCCACCCTGTTTCCGACCATCAAAGCCCTTGGGCTGAACCACGCGGACAAGCTCTTTTATCTCACCGCCCGCACTACAACCCAGGCCGTCTGCGCCGACGCCCTCTCTCTGCTCAGCTCGGGCGGCCTCAGACTTAAATCCGTAGTCCTGACGGCCAAGGAAAAAATCTGTTTTCTGGACAAGCCCTCCTGTAAACCCGAGGACTGCCTCTACGCCAAGGGCCACTACGACAGAATCAACTATGCCCTTATGGAAGCCTTGGAAGGCCACGATATCCTGTCCCGGGAGAGCATCAGCGACATTGCCGCGCGCCACCGGGTCTGCCCCTTTGAAATGGCTCTGGATCTCACACTTTGGGCTGATCTTGTGCTCTGCGACTATAATTACGTCTTTGATCCCCGCGTCAGTCTCAAACGGTTTTTCGATGTGGACCTGGGCGCCAGCTACGTCTTTCTGGTGGATGAAGCCCATCATCTGGTGGATCGGGCAAGAGAGATGTATTCCGCAAGCCTTCAAAAGACCGCCGTCATGGATCTTAAAAAGCGTCTGAAGAAGCCGGCCCCCACCGTCAGCCGGGCTATGGACAAAATCAATACCCAGCTGGTCGCCCTCAAAAAAGAGGCGGCAGACCGGCGCTATACCACCTATGAGGACATGCCCGAACCCCTTCTGGCCAGCCTGAGGCGCTTCGAAGAAGCCGCCCAGAAGTTCCTGGCAAAATCAGAAAAGAGCAGTATAGACCCTGATCTCAAAGACGAGCTGCTGGATTTTTACTTTGACGTCCTTGGCTTTCTCCGTATTTCCGAGCTTTACGGTCCGGACTTCATCACCTATACGGAGTCCTGGAAGAACGAACTCCAGATCAAGCTCTTCTGCCTGCATCCTAAGCGGCTTCTGAACGACGCCCTCTCCAAGGGGAAAGCCGCCGTACTGTTCTCAGCGACACTCCATCCTCTTCCCTATTTTCGGGATGTCTCCGGGGGAAGCAGGGAGGATCTGTGCCTGCGGCTGCCCTCGCCTTTTGACCAGTCCCACCTGGGCCTCTACGTCTACAGCGCCCTGTCGACGCGGTACAAGGACCGCCTTCAGACGACCGCCAGCCTGGCAGAACTCATTCATACTGTCGCTTCTGCCGGCCGTCCGGGGCACTACCTCGTCTTCTTCCCCTCCTATGAATACCTGCGGCTGGTCCTTTCCGACTTCCAGGCTTTGCTCCAAGACATCAGCGCGTGCACGGACCCGGATGCCGGCCTCACCGTGGACGTTCAGCAGCAGACTATGGACGACGCCCAGCGCGAGTCCTTTATCAAGAGCTTCGACATTTTGCCCCGGCAGAGCCGCGTCGTCTTTGCGGTCCTCGGCGGCCTGTTTTCCGAAGGCATTGACCTCACCGGCGACAGGCTCAGCGGCGTCATTGTGGTGGGCGTCGGCCTCCCGCAGCTCCATTATGAAAATGATTTGCTCAAAGACTTTTACGAGGTAAACACCGGCGACGGCTACGGGTTCGCCTATCAGTTCCCGGGCATGAACAAGGTTCTCCAGGCCGCCGGCAGAGTCATTCGTACGGAGACGGACCGCGGCATAGTTCTCCTCGTCGACGACCGATTCACCCATAGCAGGTACCGCAAACTGTTCCCGCCGGAATGGTCTCACGCGGTGACCCTCCATTCCCCTGAGGCTTTGGCCGGCGCGCTGAAGACCTTTTGGAGCAATGGGTAATCCCTAAAAAAGAAATTTTTGCCGATGGTCAACCGCCCCACAATTGGCCGGGTTTTCGAAATGTGACCATCGGCAAACCTCTTTATAGAAAGCTTTTACTGAAGCCGCCTCCAGAATGCAAAAATCCCCTGTCCACGCCGACGTTTAAAGTCGCTGCCACAGGGGATTTTTTTGTATGCGCTTGACGTACACGAAAGTACACAGAGGACTGGTGCTAATCGTTGAAAGCAACGTATTTGGCTTCAAGCTTCAGGACTTTTTTGGAATAGCCCGTCGCGTAGGTCCCATTGCGCTGATAGTAACGCGCCAGGTTATACGGTCCGCGGTTGTATTCCGAAAGGATGCGGTGAAAATTGTCACCGTAGGAGTCCTTCAGAAACGCCAAATAAGTCGCTGCCAGTCCTATGTTGTATTCTGGTTCAAAAATTCTCTTTGGATTGTAATCAAGTCCGATCGCGTGGCCCATATCTTTGGCCAGCCACTTTTCCGTGGGTGGGATGATCTGCATCAGCCCCCGGTCTTGATGGGTTCCTACCTCAGTGGGGTTAAAATTGCTTTCTGTCTCGATGATTGCCAGAATCAGAGATGGCTTCAGACCGAACTGTTCCGCATAGCCGACAACGACTTGCGAAGTTTCAAGGTCCAGCGGAGTCTGTTCTGCAATCGCCTCTGCCTTTTGCTGTAATTTTTTTAAGGTAAGCGTCTCAGGATCCTCAAATTGGATAGCCTCATCAACCTGATTCGCCATGACCGCATAGAGGCGGTTGGCGGCTTCAAAATCGACGGCGTCAAGATTGGACGCGGCTTCAATTTGGATTTCCTGTGCCGAAGTTGTCAACAAAGATCCCAGAATACGTCCCTCGTTATTTAGATGGGCAGGCCCACCTGTCAGCGCCGCAGACCACGTGATCATAAGACCAAGCGCGGAGGCGAACACCTCTCTATAACCAGACATGTATTGGTTCAACACCTTTCAAACATATGAAATATCTATGATCAACATTAAACCCGGGTCATCTTCATAGGACACACCCTCGGATTTAACAGTGACCCGATTATATCACACTGTTACTTTTTATCAACCGTGCGGCACCAGGTGTTAACTGGGAAATACTAGGTTTTTTGTGGTAAATGCATTAAACAGCATACATATTTTAGTTTATTTTGTTATTATTTTACTTATTTTATCTTGCTTAAATACGCAATTTTGGATTTTCATTTTGTCGGCTGTTCCACATTTTTAGCGGTTTATAGGACCATTTTACCCACTCGGCCTCCAAAAACCTCGAATTTTGTCGTTTCACATGCCCACTTAGCTAAATTGGTCATTTTGGATCATGGTTCCGCCCTTTTAATCCATTATTTTACATTTCTAAATGGTAAAACAGCTTGGCAGGTGCCGTATTTTCCATTATATGTTACGCTTTTTATAACTTACTTACAACACCGTTTGACGAAAGACGGAAAAAGGTGTCAGACACCTTCTTCCATCTCCCGCAACCTATTTCTCCTCACTTAAAAAGGCAATTGGCGTCCCGCGCCAATTGCCTTTCCCAGCTTCACGCCTGTTTACTTTTCCGCCCGATGAGCCGCAGGCAGGAACAAGGTTCCAAGATGCTCGCCGGCCATAATTCTGTTGAGCACTTTGTCCGTTGAGCCGTTGGCTATGATCATATACGCGCCGCCCTCCAGGGCAATTTCCGCTGCCCTCAGCTTGGTCGCCATGCCGCCGGTGGCCAGGTCAGAGCCTGCGCCTTTGGCGAGTGCCTTCAGGTCATCATCAATACGCGTCACCGTCTGGATGAGCGCCGCATCTTCATTGGCGCGGGGGTCGTCGTTATAGAGACCGTCTATGTCCGAGAGCAGGATCAGGAGATCCGCATCAATATTGCGACAAACGTAGGCTGACAAGGTGTCATTGTCCCCCACCTTGATCTCGTCGACAACGACGGCGTCATTCTCGTTGACAATTGGAATCACCTGCATGCCGAGAAGTGTATTGAAAGAGTTCCGGGCATGCTGTCTGTGGTTTTCATTTTGAAAGTCCACGTTGGTCACCAGGATCTGTCCAATGATCTTTCCATACTCACTGAAGAATTTCTCATAGAGGTGCATGAGCACCCCTTGGCCGACTGCCGCAGCGGCCTGCTTTTCAGGAATGGTCTTTGGCTTTTCCTTGAGGTTCAGCTTGCCGACACCGGCACCAATCGCGCCCGAGGTTACGAGGATGACCTCATAGCCCTGATTCTGCATATCCGCCAGCTGGCGCGTCAACAAATCGATCTGATTGAAGTTCATATGACCTGTAGGGTGTGTCAGCGTTGAGGTCCCGACCTTGACGACCACGCGCTTGACCCTTTTTAACATTTCTTTTCTTTCCATAATTTCCACCTCTGCCTTTTTCACTTGGATGTCTGTGTCTTTGAAAACTCGAATCCCAGCGGTTCGACGTGCATTGCCCTGTAGAGCCGCCTTTTTTCTCCCGCCCGGAGATGGTAGAGCTTGGCCCGGTCTGTGAGATTCAGGACCATGGGCATCACATCCCCAGCGGTAATCCTCAGGCCGCCGAGACCGCAGGCGACTTCATCAAAGGCGCTTCCCAGGTCGCCGCGCGTCATGGTTCCCAGGAACACCACCGGCACGGATTCGCCGGAGTGAATCAGGCTGCCGCTGCTGGCGGTGCTGTGATCCCCCGTGACAATATACAGATAGTCGTCACTGGCGTGCAGCGCCTCAAAAGCCTGATCCAACGCTTCGAGGACACGGACTTTTTCTTCCGGTTTTTTGGTATGGGCCGCCGTATCCGGCGCCTTTGTATGAACGTGAATGTAATCGTAATCGAGCTGATGGCTCAGCTTGACCGCCTCATGATAGTCCCCGCACTCGTAGTAATCCATTTGCAGGGAAGCCGCGACACCTTTCAGCAGCTTGCTCGACGCTATGATCGCGCTGCGCATGCCATTTCTGAGCTGGAACGCTTCCGGCAGTTGCAGCCGTCCGGCCCATTTGGTGAGCATGAAGTTGCCTGGAAGCTGGCCGCACGCCACCCTCTTTTGGTTGAGTTCGGAGGTTCTCAGGCGCCTGTGAACCTCTATGAGGTACCGGTTGATCCAGCCGGCCAGCGCCGACGCTTTTTCCGAGGCCGTTTCGAAAGGCTTGCATGCCATCACCTGCTGCCCCTCATAAAAAGGGTCCGTATCCGAGACCTGTGGGTCGAAGTGGGCAGCGCAGTCCCTGAGAATCAGAAACCCATGGCTGTCGTGGGAAAAATGCCACTCCGCGCGAATGCCCTCGAACATCTCGGGCAGCGCCGCAGCAAGGATTTCAGCGGCCTGCCGGTCGATCCCGGGCGTAAATCGTTCCTGAATGATAAAACAATTATACCCCTCACGGGGCGGTTCAGTTTCCATACTTGAGTATACCATAGCCGTACTTGGGCGTTCCACAGCCGTACTTAGGTGTTTCTGGGCTGCACCCGGACCCACTGTGGCCCAGGAGGTCCGAAGAACAATGTCCTCTGGCGAGAGCTCAAGACCTTCGCCGATGGTATCTATAACCGCCCGCCCCGGATATTCTTCAGGCTGGTAGCCAAAGAGCAAATAATGGGCGTGATCTGTCCCCAGCGGAATTCCGGGTCGGAAAGGCACCATCAGGCCCGTTTCGCCCGCTTTGGCGATTCGGTCCAGATTAGGCAGCCGCGCCGCCTGCAGGGGGGTCAGCCCGCCCAGGGCTGGCTGGCCCCGGTCACCGACGCCGTCCAGCAAAAACATAATGGTTTTAATCATGGATTGAAAATCCCCTTCACAGCATGCTCGAGTTCTCGACGGTCATAGTCGAAGCCTGTGCCGAGGGCCCTCGCCACCAAGCGGTGCACGGGACCGAGATAGTCCGTCAAGAATGTCGCGAGCGCAGCCGGGTCATAGTCCACGCGGCCGTCTGCCAGCTTGTAGTTGCCGCTGAAGGTGCACTCCGGATGGTTGACGCCTTCCTTCCACGCCCAACCAATCATGGTCTCGACAGCATCCCCGTCAGACAGATCCCGAATGGGCTGGAGAAGCTGCACGCCTTCGGCTCCGATCTCACCGCTTAAAAAATCCAGCACCTGAGGCAGCTGATTCAGCTTGACCCGGCCGTCGTGACTCTCGCGCTCGCCGGAGATGATAACCTTGCCAAGACGCTTCGCGAAAGGGAGCTTCAGCAGATGAAAATAGGCGTGGCAGCCTATGCAGGGCGTATAAAAGCCAAACTGACGGGTGAGCTGCGCCACGTGTCGACCGTTGATCAGACCCCAAAGAAAAGGATCGCTGTAAAAGATCAGATCGCCGATGGTTTTGGCACCCCCATAGCGGGCTTCGATTTCCGATCGCAGGTGAGCGTGATTTTCCAGAAGGTCCCGGGTATCGCCATATTCAGTGCCCGCAAAACTGGCCACGGGCAGCACAAAGTCACAGGCGTCGTGTTCAAACGCCGCTATGATGGCCGCAACGCTGTCGCGCCCGGAAAATTCGCCAACCCAGGCGTGGACTGGCGCGGACTGGATCGCCGCTTCAATGATTTCTGGTTTAGTGTTGAAATAAATCACCGGGACCACCTCTTTCTATTCAACTATCATACCGCATTGAAGGCGCCTCGAAAATACTTTAATGCCTGAAAATTCAATTTTCTGATGCTTCTGAGCATTTGAGGCTGCCTTATTTCACACTTACACATTGAACATGACGCGCTCGGAATTGAACATTTTTCTGATGACCGCAACCAGAATCGCCAGAAAAACAAGGGAAACCGCTGTATTCAGCGCCAGCATCTGCCAGGTCATCTCATAGGACAGCGACATTTTCATGAGCATGACGTTGCCGTAGATCGGGATGCCGAATACCCACAAGGCCGGCTGCCCGGTGCCAAAGGTCGTCAGGACCCCCAGCAGCATGACCAGCATGTAGACCGGAGTAATGTATGTGCCGGCCTCCTTGACGTTTCGAGCGTAAACACTGACCAGGCTGATCAGCGCCACGTAGAGCATGGTCAGCACAATGGAGATGAAGAGCAAGGCGGCAATGTAGCCAGGAGAGATCATGAAGCCGGCTGCAGCTGCCGCCCCTTCGCTTTCGGCTTCAGGATTGCTGAATAGAAAAGTCGCGAATGGTGCTGAGGCGACCATGCCAATCATGGTAGATATGCTGCTGAGAAATGCCACTACTCCCAGGCTGAGAAGCTTTCCAAAAGCAATGGCCTCGCGGCGCACCGGCGTCACCAGCATGGTCGCCATGGTGCCCCGCTCTTTTTCTCCGGCAATGGCATCAAGTCCGACGCCCATCCCGCCTGCAAAGAGGAATATGGAGAGCAGCAGCGGCAGGAAGCTGCCTATGCCTTTCCCGGCGACTTTCTTGGGATCTGCCACGACTTCATCTGAAGTCTCAAAGGCAGTCAGGTAGCTCGCGTCTCCAAACCTTGCGGTCAGAACACCGGCTTCGTAGTCCTCCAGGAGTCCGTTCATCAGCCTGCTTCGAGCGTCCACCGAGTAATCCTCAGCGGCGTTGTAGTAGATTTTTATCCCTGGCTGCTTTGTCTCACTCTTGTAGTTGATGAGCTGCGTGTCAAAGCCTTTGTCGAAGGCTAAAACGGCGTCGAGCTCCCCAGTGAAGAGGAGGCCCTTGAGTTCCGGAAGGCGTGAGGCATCCGCCAGCTGAAGGGTCATGTCCTCCTGAGGATGATGTTCAATATAAGTGGCAAAAGAGGCCGGCGCGTCGATTACAGCGATTTCCGTCTGGTGTTCCTGACGGTCTTCGACCATGCGCGTGATCATGACCCCCATGACGCCATACAGCAGCGCGATGGTCAACGCCGGCATAATAAAGGCTGAGATGACGAGCCTGCGGTCGGTGAAGACGCGGGCAAGTTCCTTGCGCAGGACGGTCAGGATTTCGCGGTTCATGAGATCACCCCACTAGCTTGGTCTTCCAGCTCTTGGCGCTGATAGAACCTGAAAAAGGCGTCCTCGAGGTCCAAGATTGTGTCCGGGACTTGATCCTGGGTTTGGCTTCCGGCGGCTTTCAGAACATCCTCCAAGGTGCCTTGGGCGACGATCCTGCCGCCGAGGATCACAGCGAATCGATCACAAAGTTTCTCAGCGACGGACATAATGTGCGTCGACACAATAATTGTTTTTCCTTCTGCCTTCAGACTCATCAGATAATCCGTGACCGTTCGGGCAGTGATAATATCAAGCCCGTTGGTGGGTTCGTCGAAGATGACGACTTCAGGATCGTGAATCAAACTCACGGCAATGGAGAGCTTTTGCTTCATCCCCGTGGATAGATCGTCAATTTTCGTGTCCTGAAACCCCTCAATGCCAAAGGTTTTGAAAAGCGAGGCGGCTCGGGCTTCAATTTCTTCCGGCGCCATATTGTAGAGGCTCCCAAAATAGCGTATAGTGTAGCGCGGCGTGAAATGGCCGTCCAGCTTGAGCTCATTGGTGAGAAACGCAATGCGCTTTCTGACCTCGACGCCCTGAGCGGCTGTATCAAAGCCGCAAACGCGAATGTCCCCCTCCGACGGAGAAAGCAGCGTCGAAACGCACCGCAGCGTCGTGGTCTTCCCGGCGCCGTTCGGCCCCAGCAGTCCAAAAATTTCACCGGGCCTGGCTTCAAAAGTGATGCCGTCGACCGCGATTTTGACTTTGTCTTTTTCCTTCCGCTGACGCATCTGCCGCTTCGTCAGCTTGTATATTTTCACGAGTCCATTGACTTCAATCATATTGAATCCTCCCATCGAGGTAAATCTTGCGTGGAGCATGAAGACTATCTAAGACCATCATAGCCCCCTTGGAGAAGGATTTCAAGTTGGGGACGCGGACAAGTTTTGAGTTGGTGACAGGCACTGAGATGAACTTGGTGTCTGACACTCAGTTGAACTTGGTGTCTGACACTCAGTTGAACTTGGTGTCTGACACTCAGTTGAACTTGGTGTCTGACACTCAGTTGAACTTGGTGTCTGACACTCAGTTGAACTTGGTGTCAGGTGTGGTAACATTTCTGTAACATTACATGAGCACGCACCCTTCTTCGTACAGGGTAAGCTGCAACTCACACCAACTGACGTGCACAGTCGCTTCGCCTGTGCTTTAGTCTTTGGCGTCACCTCAACCGAGGGCTGCGCCCTAATAAATCTGCAACTCACGTCAACCGACATGCACCTCGCTCCGCTTTCAACCTCGCTTCGCTCGGTTAAAAGCTGCGCTTCGGTCACGGGCTGCGCCCTATATAAATAAAGACAAAACCGCCAATTCGAGAGCAAGCTCTCGATCTGGCGGCTTTATCTTTATTTATGCATGTCTTTGCTTTCTAATCACCCGGTACGTACGGGTTCTCAATCTTTCCATCCTTGAGGTCCTGAATGGTCGTTTCTATTGTCGCTTTCATCTCATCCGTAACGCCATCTGTCCATTGGACGTCCAGGACACCATCGGCCCAGCCAAGGGATTTGCCGGTGGCTGTCAGTTTGCCGTCAAGGAAATCTTGAACCGCAACTTTGAAGAGACCCGGGGTGTTGTAAGTGACACTTGAAATAACAGTGCCAGGCGCGACTTCATTTTGAGGTGAGATATAGCCAATCGCTTTGACGCCCTTAGTCTTAGCAGCATCAATAGAGCCAAGGCCAACCTGGTTAGCCGAGCAGAACACGAGGTCCGAGCCCGCTTCGATCATAGCAAGGGCAGTCTCCTTACCCTTTTGGATATCATCCCAAGAGTTGACATAAGTCTTGGTGACTTTGATCGCCGGATCCACTGCAATGGCAGCAGCTTCAAACGCGTCAAGGGTCCCCTCGATTACAGGGAACGGGAATGAGCCAATCGCGCCCATTTGCTTGCTGGTGGTGTTCATAGCTGCGAGAGTTCCGGCAACATAGCCGCCTTCCCACTCACGGATGCCAATGCCGCCAACGTTCGGCTCAACGCCCTCTTCAGAGTTGATGACCATGAAGAACGTGTCCGGATACTGAGGACCAATGGCTTTAGCTGCGTCAAAAAATTGAGTGCCATGCGCGAAGACGAGATCATAGCCTTTTTCGCCGTAATCTCTGAAGGTTGACTCAAAGTCTGCCTGCTGAACGCTCTCAACGTATTCCATAGTCACGCCGAGGTCTTTTTCAACGAGCTTCAGGCCTTCATAAGCTGTCGCGTTCCAACCTTGGTCATTGATCGGTCCCGGTAGAATCAGGACGATTTTTGGAGCCTCTTCTGCCGGTGTTTCCGCGCCAGGTGCTGGTTCTGCCGGCGCTGCTGGTTCAGCCTTCGGAGCGCAGCCTGCGAGGCTGGCCATGACGAGCACTGCGACCATGAGCCAAACCAACCACTTCTTGTTCACCATTGCTTCATTCCCCCTTGAAATTTTTGCGCTTTACGTGCACCCGTAAACACGCTATTTTGCATAGGCTTTTCCCAAAGCCTTTGGTGCCACTGTTTTGCCCACAATCCCCGTCAAAGCCACTACCGTCAGGAGATAAGGGAACATCAGAAGAAACTGGTACGGAATCCCAATACCGGCCGTTTGAAGCCGGATCTGCAGCGCATCCGCCACGCCAAATATCAGGGAGGCGATCAGGATGCCTTTGGGGTTCCATCGGCCAAATATAACTGCAGCGACGGCGATAAAGCCGCGTCCGGAAATCATGTTGTCGACGAACATATTGAACTGCCCCAGGGACAGAAACGCGCCGCCAAGGCCGGCGAGGGCGCCGCTGGCCAGCACGCACAGAGTGCGGACGCGGTTGACCGGAATGCCCACTGTGTCCGCGGCGGTCGGATGCTCCCCAACGGTGCGGATGCTCAGGCCCCAGGAGGTCTTATAAAGGATGAACCAGGACACCGGCACCAACAAGAAGGCTATATAGACCAGCGCTGTCTGGGAGAACAGAACCTCACCCACAAACGGCAGCGTCGACAGTCCCGGAAGTGACACCGGCGAGAACGCGTTAACCGTGATAGGCGTCGTTGTGATGCCAAACAGAGCCCGGAAGAAAAAGCTGGTCAGGCCCACCGCCAACAAGTTAATGGCAATGCCGCTGACGATCTGGTTGATCTGCACCTTCACCGTGATCAGCGCGAAAAGCGCGGCAAGGGCGATCCCGCTCAGCATGGCCACCAAAGCGCCCAGCCACTGGCTGCCGGTAAAATAGGAGCCTACGACGCCGGCAAAAGCGCCGGTGAGCATAATCCCTTCCAGTCCAATATTGACGACCCCGGAACGCTCAGAAAACATACCCCCGAGGGCCGCGAACAGAATGGGGACAGAAAGTCTCAGCGCCGCGGACAGCAAAGCGACAATAAAAGCTGCGTTCATGATGTCATTCATGCGTCGGTCCCTCCCTCTTGATATCCCTGACTCTCTTTGCGCGCTTCGCGTTCTTCGCGTTCTTCGCGTTCCTGGCGCTTGACCTTCAATCTCATTTCAAGCTTTGGCCGCATCATGTTCCCGGCGAGTACCAATATGATGATCAGCGCCTGAATGATGCTGACAATGTTGGCCGGAACACCGACCCCGCGCTGCATGGCGCTGGCGCCGGTCTGCAGCATCCCCAGCAGGATCGAGGACACGAAGACCCCACCCGGGGTCGCGCCGCCGAGCAGCGACGCCGCTATGCCGTCAAATCCCACATTTCGCGAGAAGTTGTCCATCATCCGGTGATGGATGCCGTTGATCTCCGTGAAGCCCGCCACACCTGCCAAAGCCCCGGAAATGACCATGGCCAGGATCATGTTGCGCCGTATGTTGATGCCGGCGTATTCCGCGCCGTCCGGGTTGTAGCCCACCGCCCGCAGCCTGAAGCCCAGCGGCGTCTTCCAGAGGACGACATAGACCAGAATGCTGAGAATAATGGCTACGACGAGACCAATATGCAGCCTCGTATTCTGAATCAGAAATGGAAGGAACGCGTTTTCGCCAATCATGTCCGTCTGCGGGTAAAAGCCTGCTGCTTCCCGGAGGGGCTTATCCACCAAAAAGCTCAGCAGATACACCGCCACATAGTTGAACATGATGGTGACAATGATCTCGCTGGACCCAAACACGCCCTTGAGCACCCCCGGGATGAATCCCCAGATGCCCCCCGCCACAATGGCCGCCGCCAGGCAAAGTCCAATGGTCACAAAGGCAGGCAGATGCCCCGTCTTAAGTCCCACGAATACCGCCGCCATGGCGCCCGCGAACATCTGTCCCTCGCCGCCTATGTTGAAGAGCCCCGTCCGGAACGCGAAGGTAAACGCCAGGCCCGTGAGCGCAATAGGCGTCGCCTTGACCAGCACCTCCGCAATGTTATAGGTGTTGCTGAAATTGGAGAAGATCAGATACCAATACGCCTCCAGCGGGTTGATGCCAATAAACAGCAGCAGCACGCTGCCCAGCACCAGCGCCAACAGGACGGAGACAATAGGCACCAGCAGCGAGTAGACGCTCCACCGCCGCGCGCCCGGTTTCAAAAAGGCGTCTTTAATGCGTTTGTCCAGCGCGCTCATGCGTTCACCTGCTCTTTCGTGGGTTCTGCGTTTTGGGCGGGCACATGACCATCGGCTAAAAACTCACTTGCTTTTGTCCCCTGGCCCGTCCCACGGTTTGCTGCCATGGCCTTCTCATAGGTCATCCCGGCCATCATCAGGCCAATCAGGCTCTCCTCGAAAGCTTCATGCGGTATTTCCCCCATGATCTGCCCCTTGTAAACCACCGCGATCCGGTCCGACAGCTGGTTGATCTCCGACAGCTCCGTCGAGATCAGCAGCACCGCCGTGCCGTTTTCCTTCGCCTTCAAAATCTGCTTATGGATGAATTCCGTGGCGCCAATGTCCACGCCCCGGGTCGGCTGCACCGCGATCAGCAGCTTCGGCCCCTTGTCCACTTCCCGGGCCACGACGATCTTCTGCTGGTTGCCGCCGGACAGCTTGCGTGCCTCGGACTCCCGCCCCGCCGCCGACGTCTTGATGGAGTATTTCTTGATCATGTCGTCCGCGTGGCCGTGAATCTTCCCGAAGTCGAACAGCCCGCCCTTCGTGAATGGCTTCTTATTATAATCCTTAAGGATCAGGTTTTCGCCGATGGTGAAGTCAAGCACCAACCCGCGCTTATGTCGATCCTCCGGTATGTACCCAATGCCTTTGCCGATGATTTCAAGAATCGACTTCCCCGCAATTTCCTCACCGCTGAGGAAGATACGCCCGCTTTTCAATGCACGCAGCCCCACGACAATCTCAGCGAGTTCCTTCTGTCCGTTGCCGTCAACACCCGCGATACCTAGAATCTCCCCTGCGCAGACCGATAGCGAAACGTTTTCCAGAGTGTGATTGCCCATTTCCCCTTCGCAGGTCACATGATCCAGCTCCAGGACCAGCTTGTCCCCGCAGCAGCGGCCTTCCCGGCACGCCGGCGACAGCTCCCGCCCAATCATGAAGCGGGTCAGCTCGTACTCGCTGGAGTCCCTGGTCATGACCGTATTGGTGACCTTGCCGTCCCTCAGCACCGTCACCCGGTTGGAGACCGACATGACCTCATTCAGTTTATGGGTGATGAGGATGATGGACATGCCCTCGTCCGACATGCGCCGGAGGGTTTTGAACAATTCCTCTGTTTCCTGGGGCGTCAGGACAGCTGTAGGCTCGTCCATGATCAGGAGCTTGGTACCGCGGAACAGCGCCTTGACAATTTCGACGCGCTGCTGCTCCCCTACCGAAAGCTCGGACACAAGGGCCCTGGGGTTGATCTCCATGCCGTAGCGCGCCGCAATCTCGAGCACTTCCTTTTCCAGCTGGGCTTCCTTGACCAGAAACCCTTTCTCTTTGCCCATGCCCATGATGATGTTTTCAAGAACTGTATGTACCGGTACCAGCATGAAATGCTGATGGATCATGCCAATCCCCGTCAGGATCGCGTCACGGGATGAGGCGAAGTGCCTCGTCTGCCCGTCAAACCAGATCTCGCCCTTATCCGGCCTGTATAGTCCGTAGAGCACATTCATTAAAGTCGACTTGCCAGCCCCGTTTTCACCCAAAAGCGCGTGGATTTCACCGGGCAAAACATCAAAATCGACACCCTCATTAGCCGCGAAGGTGCCAAAGTACTTGCTGATGCCTGTCATTCTCAATATTGGATCCATGAAAGTCCCCCTGACACGATTAGGTACCACCCCTGGACGAATTGTCGAAATAGGTTGAAAATTCGTAGAGTTAAGATTCTACAAAACACGAACGTTCGCCTTTGTTACTTTAGCATAAAAACCATTGGTTTGGGACAACAAATTACATTGCATTTTTATGTTTTTTACTTAAGAAGGAGAGAAACTCGGTGTCAGACACCGAGCTTCCCTCCCTAAAAAAAAGTGCCTGACACCGATTTCCAAAAAGGAAATTGGTGTCAGGCACCTTATTCTCATTTACTTCAGCACAATCCTGTGATAAATCTTCTTGCCCTTGCGGATCATCAGCGCGCCGTCTTCGAAGCGCTCAGCTCCGACGACCAGCTCGTGGCTCTCCACGACTTCGCCGCCAAGAGTGATACCCTTCTGAGCGATCAGTCTTCTGCCCTCGCCCTTGGACGGGATGAGTCCGGCAGCCATGAGCAAATCTATAATGTTCATGCCCTTGCCATCAGCGAAATCAGCGGCCGCCATCTCCGTAGTCGGCATCTCTGCCAGATCCCCGGAATTGCCGAAGAGCGCGCGAGCCGCAGCCAATGCCTTGTCCGCCTCGTCCTTGCCGTGAATGATATTGGTGATCTCGTAAGCCAAAACCTCTTTAGCCTTGTTGATCTCTGAGCCTTCGACCTCAACAAGCGCCTCGATTTCCTCCAGCGACAGGAAGGTGAGGAGTCTGAGGCAGTTCTCGACGTCCGCGTCTTCCACGTTTCTGAAGTACTGGAACAGCTCGTATGGGGACGTCTTCTCCGGATCGATCCAGATGGCGCCCGCTTCGGTTTTGCCCATTTTGCGACCATCGGAAGTCGTCAGCAGTTTAAACGTCAGGCCGAACACCTCGCCCTGATCCGCCTTGCGCACGAGCTCGACGCCCGCCAGGATGTTGGACCACTGGTCGTTGCCGCCCAGCTGCATCTTACAGTTGTAGCGTCTGTAAAGCTCCAGGAAGTCGTACGCCTGCATGATCATGTAGTTGAACTCCAGGAACGACAGGCCCCGCTCCAGGCGCGACTTGAAGCACTCCGCCGACAGCATGCGGTTGACCGAGAACTTCGAGCCCACATCCCGCAGGAATTCAATGTAGTTCAGGTGGTCCAGCCACTTGGCGTTGTTGTCCATGAAGCCCGTGACGCCATCAATGGTCAGATGGTTCTGAAGCTGGCGCTTGATCTTCGCCGCGTTCGCGTTGATCGTGTCGTAGACCAGCATTTGCCGCATCTCCGTCTTGCCGGACGGATCCCCGACCTTGACCGTGCCGTCGCCCACCAGGGCAATAGGCTTGTGGCCGTGGCGCTGCATGTGCATCATGACCATGATCTGGATGAAGTGACCAATGTGCAGGCTGTCCGCCGTTGGGTCAAAACCAATGTAGAATGTGACCGATTCCTTGCCCAGAAGCTCTCTGAGCTCCTCTTCGTGCGTGGCCTGCTCAATGAAGCCCCGCGCCTTCAATACATCAAAAACGTTTTGCATGTTAATGTGAACCTCCCTCACAAAATTGACTGATTTTAAACTTCCATGCTTCAAAAATAACAAAAAACCCTCCCGTCCTGGTTAAGGACGAGAGGGCTCGTGGTACCACCTTAATTCATACCATCCTTTTGTCGCCAAGACCTTAAAAATCAAAGCCTCTGCCGATGGTATCTTGAAGGCGTCTTAACGCGCGCCCGCGCAGCCCGGCCTGGCTCACCCCTGTTTGACAGCGGCGAAAGAAACCGTTCTGAAGCTCGGAAAACCGTAATTCATCCCATACCTTCGTCAGGTCTCGCACCACCGACCTGCTCTCTGAATCCCATGTACCGGACTACTTTGTTTCGTCACTGCTCTTTGCTCTTTAGATTAACTATGTCCCTATCCTAGCCGTTTTGCAGCCGGCTGTCAAGATGTTACTCATAGTCATCTTCAAGAACAAGGGCCTGACGTGAGAGATGCTCCTCAATTTCGCGGATCAGCTCCTCAGGGATAAACTCGATCAGTACCCGGGTCTCATAGCCCATGGCGGTCTGCCGCACGCTGACGACCTTGGCGACGACGCTGTGCACGTCCTTTTCCAAAATCATTTCAAATCCAATCACAGATCTGGGTTCTGCGCGCCTGGAGAGCACCACAGTCACAAAATTATCAAACAATGACGTCATATCGATATAAACGGGTCGTTCCACATCTGCCATCTGGCCGTTGTAGAAAATCTTCCGCGCGCCGTCACTATAAATTTCAGGAGCCTGGGACTTTTTGCCTTGTAGTGTCATATCAATCCCACCTTTTCTGTCGTTTCTGATATTTATTTACCCAGACGGAGGCGAATCACGCAGAGAAATTTGAAGTCAGGAAGGCGGGACAGCAGGCAAAACCGAGGCCGCCCTCTTCCGACAGTGCTTGAGCCGAATATCTGCGGCGAATGCCTATCACCCCGCCTTCCCCCTCTTTTGAAAAACCCCCGCCGGCACGCGCCTGCGGGGGTTCAAAACACCTTACAGCCAACCCTATGATTTTCGCCCTGCACCACTGACAGCCCTCAGCAGAATGACTACACCCACAAAGATCAGTACCACCGGCAACCCATAGAGCGCTAATACCTCACGGGAGATCCAGTGATTCTCTGCCACAAAAGTCAGCGCTGCAATGGCAAGCAGAATGGCCCCCACCAAAAGCGCCCAGTGGGCTGTTTTCGGACCGAGAACTGAACTGACCACATAAATCACCACAAAAGACAGACCAATAAAGACAAGAGGCGCCATACTTTCGAGTGACCTGGGCAGCAGATTCAGCGACTGCACCAAATCATTGAAGCCCAGGAATAAAAGGATGGAACCCGGAATCAAAAATCCAATGTTGCGGCCGCCATTCTTCTGAACCCCAAAATAGGCGGCCAGAAACAGTCCGCCCAGCACAAACAGCGTCACATCGAAATCAAAGCTGAACACGTTCTTTAAGAGCAGCAGCGCGCCTATGACAATGAACGCCAAGCCCATCCATTTGCCTTTCATGGATCCATGCACCTCACAGTTTTTTCAGGATCGTCCGCATTTTTAAGATCTGCTTATCTTTTCGAAACAAGGCAATTCCGACATAGGCAAACACAAGAAATATGAAGCCTGTCAGGATTCCCACCAGCTCAGGATTCGCCGGCACAAAACCCGCGAACACCTGCATGCCCAGGACTACGCCCAGAATAAAGACTACCAGCGGAAGCGTGTACATAATCATAGTCGATTGGATGATCGCGTGCTCCGGCGCCTCGAGGACTACAAAATCCCCTTGTTTTGCCTGAAGCGCGTTGTCCACCTCTACCACCAGAGGCGGTGTACTGCATCCGCCTGCGCAGGTCGCGCATTTGTCTCCGCAGCTCGACATGCGCGCTATTTCTATGATAGCCTTACTCCCCCGGAGTCCGACAACAAGTCCGTTTTTTTCCATTTTTAAAGCCTCCTGATTCAGGTTGATGTTTAGGAACCCCCTGTGTACGGGGTCCTATTTAAATTATACCCCTTTTCAGGAAAAAGTGTGACTTTTTTTGAGAGCGATTCTCAAATTGCTCTCACTTTTCACTCACCAACAAACGATACAGCCTTTGTCTCAGCGCGTTAAGCGCCGGATCAAACATGGATCTGCCGACCTTGGCCAGTGGCACTTCAAGCACCTCCACAATCCGCAGCGGCGGCCCGCTGACCACCACAACAGTGTCCGCCGTCAGGAGCGCCTCGTCTAGATCATGGGTGACTAAAACTGCTGTCACCTCTGACTGTGACATAATGATCCCGAAGTCCTCCATCAGCTCAAGCTTGAGCTCCAGGTCGAGCCCCTTGAAAGGCTCATCAAGCAGCATCAGACGCCGGCCGGTCGCCAGCGCCCGCGCCAGATCAATCCGGCTCGCCTGGCCGCCGCTGAGGGCGTTTGGCAGACGCCGCCTGAGAGACGTCAGGCGCGTCAGCGTCAGGCTCTCGTCGATCGCTTGCTCTCGCTGCTCCGCTGTCCAGTCCTCCGGCAAAGCAAAGGCAACGTTCTCCTCCACATTCAGCCAAGGGATGACTCGGTGATCCTGGAAGACAAAGGCCGGCCCTGTTTCAGGAAGACCGCGAAGGACGCCTTGATCCGGGAGGTCTATCCCCCCCAGCAGCCTCAACAGAGTGGTCTTCCCACTCCCCGATGGCCCCAGGAGCGCGGTGACCCGCCCCGTCTTAATCTCAAGAGAAAACTCATTCAGGATGACGGTTCCGCCCTTTTTCTTCGACAACGCTTCAGCTTGAATCATGCCGCTTCCCTCCTCTTACGCAGACGATTCAGGAATACCTTCAACCAAACCTCAAACAGCAGGCTCAGGATTAAAATCACAAAGGTCCAGGCATAAGCCTCTTCTGTGTCCAAGTATAGCTTGCTGACATAGAGCCGGTAGCCAATAGCATAACGGGGACTGGTCAGGACCTCTGCCGCCACGGTGACCTTGAAGCCAAGACCCAGGCACGTAAAGAGTGCCGCGCTCAGATAAGGCCAGACCGACCGCAGGTAGAGCTGCTTCCATACCCTGGCACGCCTGACGCCATACAGCGTCGCCATCTCCACCAATCGCTCATCCACTGCCCTAAGCCCCTGCAGTACGTTGCCCCAAACCACCGGGAGGCACATTAAAATTGAAATTAGAATTGGAACATAATTCGAGTCCACCCACAGCGTGGCCAGGACTATAAAAGACACCACCGGCGCGCTCCTAATCGCCAGCATGGCAGGCGCGATCAGCCTTCGCAGTACCGGCGACACAAAGGAAACGCCCCCCAGGATTACCCCAAGGCCAACCGCCAGAACCAGACTCATCACCACGCGATAGACTGACCACAGAACCGCCAGCAGGAAATCCTGCTCAAAAATCAGCGTAGAAAGCCTGGCAAACACGCTCAGTGGCGAAGGCAGAATCAGCGACGACCCCACGAGCCGGTACCCCGCGTGCCAGAGCAGCATCCAGAAGACAGCTACTCCAATTCCCCCCGCGATCCGGCTTAGACTTTTGCCGGTCGCCACTTTATTTCACCGTTGAAAGATCAGCAGGCGCGAACAACGCATCATCCGGCATAGCCCCGCCGATGGTCTTAGGATCATAAGCCATCATAATCTCAAAGAACGACATCAGGAACGTCTTCGAATCCTCTGCGTTGATAAAGACGATATTGGACATTGGAATAGCCTTTTCTGCGATGGCTGCCTTAGGCAGAATCCCGAACTGCTCTACCAGCAGCGACGCCGCCTTAGGGTCCGCGTTGACCTGCTCCACAGAAGCCGCGTAGTCCGTCAAAAAGCGCTGCACTGCCTCAGGATGCGCTTCCAGATAGTCCGTTCTCACGATCATACCGCCGGTAGGAAGCACCGCGTCCTTACTTTCCACTTCTGCCCAGGCCGCCGTTAAGTCTATAGCAATCTTAATATTTTCGTTGGCCATCATGGATGTCGTCACGAAAGGCTGCGGCAGCACCGCAATATCAACTTTACCCGCTGTCAGCATTGATGCCAGGTCCGCGTGCTGAAGCGAAAAGTCAAGTGTGACATCCTTTTCCGGATCAATGCCGTTTTCGGTGAGCAGGTGTTTGAAAATAAACTCCGCTGTAGTCCCAAGACCGCTGATGCCGATGGTCTTGCCCCTCAGCGCCTCAAAGCTGTCAATCGACGGATCGGTGGTCAGCACGTAGTTGACGCCCAGGGTGTTCGTAGCAATATAGCGCACGCCGCCTTCCGTCTTATTATAGAGGGACGCCGCGAGGTTGGTCGGCACTGCCGCCATGTCGACCTCGCCGCTGACTATTTTGCCAACGAGTTCATCCGGCGCGCCAAATAAGCTGAACTCATAAGGTCTGGCCTCATCCGGCCCGCCCATGAGGTAAACGAGACCCATACCCGTTGGACCTTTAAGCGCCGCTACCTTGATTGGCGTTTCAATGACTGCCGGTTCTGCAGGCGCAGGTGCCGGAGCCGCTTCAGGAGTTTCAGCCTTAGGGGCGCAGCCCGCCAAGAGGCCCAGCGTCAGAGATAATACCAACAAAAGAGCAAAAAAACTGCGAGTTCCTTTAACCTGTTTGTGAATGGATTTGAATGTCATAATGCACCGCCTTATCGTATTTGCCCCAAAGGGCCTTTCTTACAGAAAAAACGCCGCGCAGGCACGTGCAGGGCGTTTGTCTGGCAGAAGCAGCTTGAGTTTGGTTCGCTTTTATTCGACCGGCTTCAGGTAAAAGGCCGCCAGGACCCCCGGTCCGGTATGAGCGCCTATAACCGCGCCGACCTCACCAATGATAAAGGACTCCGCGCCGTAGGCTTCCCGGATCAGCTCCTGCAGCTTGTGGGCCGCTTCCAGGTCGTCACCGTGATAAATGAACACCGTCTGCCCTTTGAGATTGCCGCCCGTCCGCTCGCCCATCAGCTCGGAAATCCGTTTGATGGATTTCAGGCGTCCGCGGGTCTTCTCGAGAGGCGTCAGCTTGCCCTCTGCTACTGTCAGGATTGGCTTTATGTTCAGAAGCCCGCCTATGAGGGCGGAGGAACGTGATAATCGGCCTCCCCTGAAGAGATATTCCAGGTCGTCCACCGTAAACAGGTGCTCGCTGCGCGGAATCAGGGACTGGGCATAGGCAAGGAGCCCTTCGAAATCAGTGCCCGCCTTGGCGCGCTTCGCGACTTCATAGACGATCAGGCCAAAAGCCCCCGACGCCGCCTGGGTATCCAGAATCTCGATTCTCGCCTTGCCACCCTCCTCCTTGTAGAGGTCCCGGGCGATCAGGCCGGAGTTGTAGGTGCCGGACAGACCGGAGGAGAACGCCAGATACAGGACTTCATCCTCGTCCGAAAAGGATTTAAAGATCTCCAGGAAGGATTCCGGTGTCGCTTGGGAGGTCTTGAAGCTCTGGCCCCCGCGCATGCGGTCGTAAACCGTTTTAGGCTGAATGTCCACCGCGTCCCGGTACTGGTGCTCGTCATCATGGACGAGGAGCGGCGCGACGCTGAGATTATATTCCGCGATCAGGTCATAGGACAGGTCGGAAGCGCTGTCCGTTACGAGTCGAATCATGTGATCGTCTCCTTTCAAAAATAAGTTTTTGCCGATGGTCACCCACCCACACCCTTCAGGCAGAGGTTCAATTCTCTCGGCTTCAAGTCTTTATAAAACCATCATCACCTACCATGTTAACCATTTGTCAGGTTTTTTTCAATATCCGACAGGCAGGTTTCAAGGATTAAGTTTTTGAAGCGCTCTGCTTTGGGTAAGAATTACCAAAACACTAAAGGAGGCAACAGCATGATGAACTCCGTAAAATATAGCGTACTAACGGACAAAACACCGGCGCAGGCCATTGAGGCCCTCAAGGCGGAGCTCGCCAAGCAAAGCTTTGGGGTGCTTTGGGAGCTGGACTTCAAAGAAAAATTGAAAGAAAAAGGCATCGAAGCGGACATTGAGTTCCATCTTCTCGAGGTCTGCAATCCTTCTAAGGCAAAAGTGGCACTTGAAGAAGACATTGAAACCGGCTATTTCCTGCCTTGCCGCGCAGTGGTCTATGTCAAGGAGGGCAAGACCCGGATGGGGCTCCTCAAACCGACGGTTCTTCTGATGGAAGCCGCCAGCCCCGCTTTGATGGCTGTAGCCCACGAAGTTGAAGCGGTACTTGAGGACGCTTTGGTGAAGGCAAGATAAAAAAATTAAAATATTTTATAATAAACCGTTGACACTTCGCCCATTATGCTTTAACATTAGTTTTGTTCTGATTTGCGGGCGAGAGTGGCGAAACTGGCAGACGCACTATCTTGAGGGGGTAGCGGGCTAATGCTCGTGCGGGTTCAAATCCCGCCTCTCGCACCAAACTGAGAAAATGGAAAAGCGATCCTGAGGGATCGCTTTTTTATTTTGAAGATTGCGAATGTTACAAAATCATTACCGTCCCCAAGTTGAAAGTTGTCCGCGTCACCAACCTGAAGCTTTGTCCTGATTGCTTAAAAATGTGAAATCTTCGGTCAAAAAACAACGAAAAATGTGTTTTGAATGCGGTGATTTATATAGAAAAATGTGTTTTTTTTGATTAAAAAAACTCGAAAAATGTGGAAAGCTTGTTATATCAATGGATTCACCAGCCCTCCGAACTTCACTTCCGAACAAGTATGATTACCCCTCACAAAACACGAAAGAGGCGCCCGCGGGCGCCTCTTTTCCTTTTGATTTTTTCAGTTTTCCTAAAGCGCCGCACTCTCCGCTGCCAGAATCAGACTTGAGTCGCTTTCGCCGAGACCTAGTCTTCGGAGCTGCCAGTAGATGCCCTTTTGCTCCAGGAGCTGGTCTTCGGTGCCCTCTTCCGCGATTTTGCCCTGATCCAGGACAATGATCCGGTCAGAGCTGCGGAGGGTTGATAGACGGTGGGCTATGATGATGGCGGTGCGACCATCGGCTAAAGCTTCTAAGGAGCGCTGGACAATGGCTTCGTTCTCATTATCCAGGGCGCTGGTGGCCTCGTCGAGGATCAGAATCTCGGGATTCTTCAGGAAAAGGCGGGCAATGGAGAGGCGCTGCTTCTGGCCGCCGGAGAGCATGATGCCGCGCTCGCCCACAATGGTCTCGTAGCCCTTGTCCAGGGAGAGGATGAAGTTGTGGATGTTGGCGCGCCTGGCGGCCTCGAAGACCTCGTCGTCGGTGGCGTTCGGGCGGCCGTAGAGGATGTTCTCCTTGATGGTGCCATAGAAGATCAGGACGTCCTGGCTGACTATGCCAATCTTGTCCCTCAAAGCGCTGAGCTTGATTTTTCTGATGTCCTTGCCGTCCAGGCGGATGGCGCCTTCCTGGATCTCATAAAACCTGGGAACGAGTTGGGCGATGGTCGTCTTGCCCACGCCCGAAGCCCCCACAATGGCCACTTTCTCGCCGGGCTTGATCTTCAGGGTGAACGCCTTCAGGACGTCGCTATCCTCCTGGTTATAGCGGAAGGAGACGTTGTCGAATTCGATCTCGCCTTTGATGTCGTCAAGGTCTACGGCGTCAGGCGCATCGACGATCTCGGGGTCGGTGTCCATGATTTCCGCGAAGCGCTCAAGACCCGAAAGGCCAAGCTGCAGCTGCTGGGTGAATTCCATCAGGCGGCGGACCGGCTTGAGCATGAAGCTGACGTAGAGGATGTAGGCCAGCAGGTCCCCCAGGTTGATCCAGCTCATGAAGACGAAGTATCCGCCCACAGCGATCACAGCCAGGTTGAGGAGATCGGTGAGAAAGCCGTTGACCATCATGAAGATGCTCATTTGGAAGAAGGACTGGCCCTTGGACTCGTAGTACTGACGGTTGTAGTATTCAAACCGGTCCTGCTCGTAGCCTTCGTTGGAGAAAGCTTTGGCCAGGCGGATGCCGGTGACGCTGTTCTCAAGCTTGGAGTTGAGGTCGGCGTGTCGGGCCTTTTGGGCGCGGAAGGCCTTCAGCATGGCGACGCGGCGCCAGAGGGTGAAGATGATGAGGATCGCAATGAAAGAGAAGACGATCAGAGTCAGAGGTACGTTGATGGTCAGCAGGATGAAAAAGCTGCCCAGCAGCATGACGGCGGAGATGAAGAGATCCTCCGGGCCGTGATGGGCCAGCTCCGCGACCTCGAACAGGTCGCCGGTGAAGCGGTTCATGATCTGGCCGGTCCGGTTCTTGTCGAAGAACTTGTGGTGGAGCTTCTGCATGTGGGTGAAGAGGTCCCGCTTCATGTCGACCTCGATTCTGGCGCCCATGATGTGGCCCCAGTAGCCCACGACATAGGAGCTGAACATCCGGATTACGAAGAGGCCCAGGGCGATCAGCGAGTAGTTGATCAGCATAGCCAGGTTTTGATTGGGAATGAAGTCGTTGACGATCTGACGGGACAAGACCGGGAACACCAGGTCAATGGCCGCGATCAGAAACGCGAAGACCATGTCGAGTACGAATAAGTGAAGGTGCGGCCGGAAATATCCGGCAAACCGTTTGATCATTTAGGAGTCTCCTTTTATTACAAATTCATTACCGTCCGTCCCCAAATGGGTTTTTGTCCGCGTCACCAAGTTGAAAGCCGTCCGCGTCACCAAAGCGAAAATCTACCGCCCCAGCGCTGCCATGACAGTTGGAATCAGCCCATAAAAGCTGACGAACAGCTTGAGGCCAAAGTAGATCACAATGGCGCCGCAGACCAGGTTCACTATTTTGAGCACCTTCAGGTCGATCAGTTTGTTGAAGTGGTTTGTAACCAGGGAAAGCCCCGTAAACCAAGTCATGGACGCCGCGCAGACGCCAAGGAGAAACAGGTTGCCCTGGGCTGCCGTCAGCGTGGCCTTCATCCCGCCAAGGAGCAGCGAGCCGTCAATCAGCGCCTGGGGGTTCATCCAGGTCACCACAAAGCAGGTCAGCGCTATGGCCTGGATCGTCTTTGGCGTCCGGTCTGTTTCCAGCTTCGGTGTCGACCGCATGATACTCACGCCAATACTGACGACCATAATGCCGCCCACGAGAAGAAAGGCCGCGCGAATCAGGTCATTGGCCCCAACAAGGGTGCCCACGCCCAGAAAACATACCACCGCCAGGGAAATGTCAAAGAGAACCGTGATCCAGGCCACCATGAGCGCCCGCCATCGATCCATAGTCAGGGCGGAATTGATGACATTGAGATTCTGCATGCCAATTGGCGCCACATAGGCCAGCCCCAGCAGGAAGCCCTGAAACAGGCTATTCATCTTGATCGCCTCCCCTATTAATGACTGTCTCATCCAAATAGCCGGCAGAGGCGCCGACAGTTCCTGAACCAGCCTCATTGTCCATTTCCAGCCAGCTCTTAGGCATCCTTTCCTCATAGGCGTCCAGGAAAGAGTGCACGGCGCCGTCCTTTCGCCAGCCCAGGACCATCCCCATATCCACGTTTTCCGCCGCGTGGAAGAGGCACTTCTCCACATCCGGGTTCATGGTCTTCAGAGTCTCAAGCAGCGCCTTCAGCTCGTAGCGGCGGTTCGAAGTCCGCTTGGCGGCTACCATGCAGGCGCAGTTCAGCGGCCAGATGCCTGAGGACTGGGTGAACCTCAGGATGTCCTTTTCGCGGATGTAGTACATCGGCCGAATCAGTTCTATGCCGGGATAATTGGTGGATTTCAGCTTCGGCATCATAGTCCCGAAGGTCCCCTGGAAGAACAGGTTCAGCAGGGTCGTCTCAATGACGTCGTCGTGGTGATGCCCCAGCGCCACCTTATTGCATCCCAGCTCCCGGGCTTTCTTATAGAGAATCCCCCTGCGCATCTTGGCGCAGAGGTAGCAGGGATAATCCGACGCGAGCTTTTCAATGGATTCAAAGACCTTCTTATCAAAGATCTCCAGCTGAATCCCCAAGTGCCGGCAGTTTTCCTCCATTAGTTTCCGGATCTCCGGATGATACCCCGGGTCCATGGAGATGAATTCCACCTCAAAGGGGAACTTCTGGTGGCGCTTCAGTTCTTGAAACAGCTTTGCCATCAGCATGCTGTCCTTGCCCCCGGAAATGGCCACTGCCACCTTGTCCCCGGGCTTAAGCATGTCATAGTCGTTGATGGCCTGCACAAACTTGGACCACAGGTCCTTCTTGTAAGTCTTCGTTAGACTGCGTTCGATCTCCCGCAGCGACTTAAGCGGCCCCTCCGGCTCAATGATCTCGCAGCCCGGCCCGGACAGCCCAGGCCCCGCGATACCGGATCCAGTATCCGCCGCGTTTGAAAGGACGGTGTCTGACACCGAGTTTGTTTCGGTGTCTGACACCGAGTTTGTTTCGGTGTCAGATACCGAGTTTGTTTCGGTGTCTGACACCGAGTTTGTTTCAGTGTCTGACACCAAGTTTGTTTCAGTGTCTGACACCAAGTTTGTTTCAGTGTCTGACACCAAGTTTGTTTCAGTGTCTGACACCGAGTTTGTTTCAGTGTCTGACACCGAGTTTGTTTCGGTGTCTGACACCGAGTTTGTTTCGGTGTCTGACACCAAGTTTGTTTCAGTGTCTGACACCGAGTTTGTTTCGGTGTCTGACTTCGCATGTCCAAATACTTCTATTTCCTTCAACCTCTTCACCTCATAAAAATACCATATCTCACGACGCCAAGACGCGGCACCGGACTCAAAGATTGGCCCGGCACCGCGCGGCAGTAAAAACACTTCTCATCTTTTCAATGTTACCTGATCTCGCGCCCAAGATCAAATGCTTTCAGGTTCAGCGCCAGCGTCTTTTCCGGCACGTGAGCCTCTATGGCTTGGCGCCAGCAGTCCACCGGAATGTCCTCCAGCACTGCAGAGAGCATACCGATAGTCACCATATTCACCACTTTCAAATTACCCAGCTTCCGGGCCTCTTCCAGCGCATTGACCGCCCTGACCTCGACCGCTCTCTGGCCATCCCCCGCAATCAACCCTTCGATGTCCTCCGGATACGCCGCCTTCTCCGTAATCACAGGCACCGGCGGAATCTTCGCAGTATTCAGGATCACCACGCCGCCAGCCTTCACGAACCCGCTCCACCGCAGGCCTTCCAGCGCCTCCAGAGCCAACAGCACATCCGCGCGGCCAGGCGCAATGTTAGGCGAAAAGACCTCTTCCCCATAGCGCACGCTGCCCCATACCTTGCCGCCCCGCTGAGACAGCCCGATCACGTCGTTCGTCTTGACGTCGAAGCCAGCCAGGAAAGCAGCCTCGCTGATAATGGCCGTCGTCATGACGAGCCCCTGGCCGCCGACGCCGCCCAGCATAATGTTTTTAACCATCACCGCTTCCCCCCTTCTTCCGGAGACTTGTCCGCCGGCAGGGCTTCAACCAGCGTTGAGGCTTTTTCCCCGTTTCGGCCTTTGTCCCCGACACGCGAAATCGCGCTGACCGGGCACACTTGTGAACAGACCGAGCAGCCCACGCAAAGGTCCGGGTCAATGGAAGATTTGAGCTTTTCGATGCCGTTGTAGGCTTTCATGACTATCGGCGGGCAATTGGTTTTGACACAGCTGCGGCAGCCAATACAAATCTGCGGGTCCACGACGAAATACGGCTCGCGGATCTTGAAATTGAGGGCGCACGGCCGGGTGGTCATCACGATGGACAGCCCCTCAAACTTCAGCTCCTCCTCAATGGCCGCCTTGGCCCCCTTGTAGTCAAACTGGTCCACGACCCTGACTCTCGGGAAGCCCATGGCCTTCAGCAGCTCCGGAATGGAGGTGTTCATGTCCCAGTCCTTCGTGTAGCTGCCGGAGGTGGCGGTCATCTGGCCGCCTGTCATGGCTGTGGTCCCGTTGTTCAGGATGATCAGCGTCAGGTTGGCTGCCGGATCCAGCTGGTGCAGCAGGTTCAGCGCCCCTGTCATGCCCGAGTGGAAGAACGTGCCGTCCCCAATCACGCTGACCAGTGGCTCCGCCTTCCCGCTGAGGGACAGCGCCTTGCTCATGCCCTTCATTATGCCGATGGTCGCCCCCATACTAATAATCGTATTCAGCATATGCAGCGGCTCCAGCACCGCCAGGGAGTAGCAGCCAATATCACCAATCACGCTGATTTTGATCTTCTTCAGTATGTCAAACACCGGCCGGTGCGGACAGCCCGCGCAGAACATGGAAATCCGGGCTACTGTGTCCACTTCTCCGGCGGTCTCATAATTCGCTGCCTTAAGGACACCGGCTTTCACCAGTCCCGCCTCAATCAGCTCCGTATGCAGCTCTCCGGTAAAGCTGAAGTATTTTTTACCTTCACAGGCAATGCCGTGGATCTTGAGCTCGTTCTCAATGAACGGCGTCAGCTCCTCCAGAACCAGCACCTGCTCGTAATCCTCTGCCAGAGACCGGAGTGCTTCTATTGGCAGCGGATACACCATGCCCAGCTTGTATATGTCGACAGGCGCCTCCAGCTCTTTCAGGTTGTAGTACAATAGCCCCGAGGTGATAATCAGGGTCTTGTGCGGAGAGAGAAACTGGGGGTCAATAGGCGCTAGCCGCTGCACCGAGTTTCTCCCATCTTCCTCCCAAACCTCCAGGAAGTTGATGTCCCAACCGGAAGCATCCTCCGTCAAGCGCTCAATGCGCTTTTTCATCTCAAATTGCTTTGGAAACGTGTTGGGCGGCACCATGCCAAAATCCTCCGGGATCTTGGAAAAGCCCGAGATGTCCCGAACTTCCCGCTCCAATTCTTCAACCGGCCCCCGGCTGTGGCAGACCCGGCTTGTCATGCGGAGCATAACCGGCAGACCATAGTCCTCGCTGAGGGAAAACCCAAGCTTGGCAAAGTCCTTGGCTTCCTGGGAAGAGCCCGGATCCAGAATCGCCATATTGGCGAATTTCCCCAGCACCCGGTTATCCTGCTCGTTTTGGGAGGACGCCATGCCGGGGTCTTCCCCTGACACCAGCAAAAATCCACCCTGAATAGGCGTTTGCGTAAACGTCATGAGTGGATCCATGGCTATGTTGACCCCCACATGCTTCATGGATACCATGGCCCTAGCCCCCGTGAAGGACGCGCCAATCCCGACCTCCAACGCCACCTTCTCATTGACGGAAAACTCTGCATAGACCTCTGGTGAATACGCCCGGACCGCCTCCAGCAGCTCTACTGTCGGTGAGCCCGGATAGCTTGACGCCACCAGACCGCCGGCCTCGTAAAACCCCCGGGCCGCCGCCTCATTCCCTGTCATCAGCTTGACTTCCAAGAAGATCCCTCCCTCAAAGACTATTGCCTTAAGTTCCCTATCACGCCTGCTCAAGCACAAGAAATTTCAAATTGTATTACGCTGTCTTCCAAGTCAGAATTCGCATCCAACACAGCCAACAAATTAGATTACCCTCTGTCAAAATAAGGGCTCTTCCCCTTGACCGACAGCGGCATCCCATACGCAATCTTAACCTCAGACTCAAAAAGACCCAGCTCAACCGCCGCCTTCCCAATAGAAAACATCACCCGGTTGTCCACCCGTCGATCCGCCGCCAGTGACACCGCCGACCCCACCGCAATGCCCAGGTCTGTCACGTCGAAGGTGCAGATCCCGCCCGCGGCCTTGCTCGCCCCGCAGTCCTTATACCCGCACATCCCGCAGAGGGGCACCCCGCGCTGAGACAGCGTCGTGCCTATGAGCACCACCGCCTCCGAATTCAGAACGTTGGCCGCGTCCCGGACAAAAAACGCCGCGCCGCCCTCTTCACCAATCGCCTTCATGCGCTCTGCCAGCGGCTCCAAAGCCTCCGCCCCAGACAAAACCACCGTTTCAATATGATCCACGCCGCGCCCCTTTGGCGCCGTCTTAGCCGCCACGCACATATCCTGAGCCGTTCTCAATACCGCATCGTGATAGACATTGTTGTTTTTCACTGTTAACCCTCCCTGATTTTCGACAGCTGACCCCTCGGCCCGCCTAACCTGTTCCCTTCAAAGCTTCAGCCGATGGTCACCTAACCCAGCCACCCGCAAAATTGACATCCCGGCAAACCCTACAACCCGTAAAAGAACGGCACCAGCACCGGCACCAGGGCAGACAGCACCACCCCGCTGAAAAACGCCATGATGGCCGCCTCAGGATCTGTATACCTCGAAATCACCGGCAGCGTCGAGTCCATGGCAGTCGCCCCCGCTGGGGCAATTGCCGAATAGTGGTTCAAATATTTTGCCAGGAACGGCACGCTGATGATCGTCATGAGCTCCCTGAAGATATTGGTCATGAACGCCACCGCCCCCGTCTGGGCACTGTCCAGCGTCGTCAGCAGGATCCCGGAAAGGCTGTACCAGCCGTACCCCGCCGCTATGGCGAGCCCCGTAGATGCGGGCTGGCCAAACATCAGACTCGATACAAATCCCCCCAGAGCGCTGCCGGCAATGATCCCAAGGGGAATCGCCACCAGCATGGTCCCGTGCTTCCGGATCTCCTTAAACACCGAGAGGTTCTGGCCCACCTCGATGCCAATCATCAGAATCAAAAAATTCAGCGCCCACAGGGTGAGCTCCCCAATCAGACCTCCCGCCTCAGGCGGAAGGGCGACGTATCCCACGCCAATCCCCGCTGCGATCGCACCAATCAGCATCCAAATCATTTGTGGCGCACCTCCCGAACAAGCACCCGGCTGAGTCCGTAGACCACCAGGATGCTGAATACACTGGTCAGCGCCGCGTAGGTAAACGCCTGCATCCCCAGCGACCGAAGGTTCCCCAGAATCTCCTCATTGAGGCCTATGGACAGCCCCATGGAAAACAGCAGCAGGACGACCCCGATTTGTTGAAGCCTCCCAACCCACTTCTTCTGCCGCTCCCCAAACTTAACTACCGCGCCGATGGTCACGCCCACCGCCAAAAACACCAAAATTCGCCACATGTCAAATTTTCTCCCTATTGTTGAATTGTTACTTCTATTCTACACGAAAATTTGAACAGCGGCTTTGGAAATTTGGAGGATTTAATGACCATCGGCAAAGTCTTTGAAAAGTCTTTGGAAGGGAGGTTCAAAACGGGGCTTCTGCGCTGAAATCACCAGTTGACAGCCGCCGGAAGTCGTATATAATTTTAAAGGATGCTACTTAAGAGAAAATTTCCCCCATGCGGATGTCGCGGCGGGGGTGTGCTGCGAGGGCCTGTGCTCTCAATTATAAAGGAGTTTGAGCATGAGTATTTTGAATGTCAGAAACCTGAGCCACGGGTTTGGCGACCGGGCCATCTTCCAGGACGTCTCGTTCCGCCTGCTGAAGGGTGACCACATTGGGCTGATCGGGGCTAACGGCGAGGGCAAATCCTCGTTTATGAACATCATTACGAACAAGCTGATGCCGGACGAGGGCAATATTGAATGGTCCAAGCGCGTGCGCGTCGGTTATCTGGACCAGCATACGTCCCTGAGCCCGGACCTGACCATCCGGGACGTGCTGAACAAGGCGTTCCAGTACCTCTTCGACCTGGAGGCGGAGATGCACAGCCTCTTCGAGGCTATGGCGGATGTGGAGCCGGACGAGCTCGAGGACATCCTCGAGGATACCGGGACTATTCAGGACCTGCTGGATCACAATGACTTTTACAACATCGACTCCAAGGTGGAGGAAGTTGCCCGCGCGCTGGGGCTGTCAGAGATCGGTCTCGAAAAGAGCGTCGCGGACCTTAGCGGCGGTCAGCGGACCAAGGTCTTGCTTGCGAAGCTATTGCTTGAGAAGCCGGACATTCTGCTCCTGGACGAGCCGACGAACTACCTCGACGAGCCGCACATCGAGTGGCTCAAGCGCTACCTGAACAACTACGAGAACGCGTTCATCCTGATCACCCACGACATTCCGTTCCTGAACTCGGTGGTCAACCTGATCTATCACATGGAAAACCAGAAGCTGGATCGTTATGTGGGCCAGTATGAGGACTTCATGGCGGTTTACGAGATGAAGAAGAGCCAGCTGGAGTCTGCCTACAAGCGCCAGCAGCAGGAGATCTCCGATCTGGAGGACTTCGTCCAGCGGAACAAGGCCCGCGTGGCGACCCGCAACATGGCTATGTCCCGCCAGAAAAAGCTGGACAAGATCGACCGGATCGAGCTGGCCAAAGATAAGCCAAAGCCGGAGTTCAATTTCAAGGAAGCCAGGGCGTCCGCCAAGGTCGTCTTCAAGACCACGGATCTGGTGATTGGTTATGACACGCCGCTGTCGAGACCTTTGAACCTGCAGCTGGAACGAGGCCAGAAAGTTGCCCTGACCGGCGCTAACGGCCTGGGTAAGACGACGCTTCTGAGGAGTATTTTGGGACTGATCCCTTCCATCAGCGGAACAGTAGAGCTGGGGGATTATCTGTCAATTGGGTATTTCGAGCAGGAGATCAAGGAAGCCAACTACAACACCTGTATCGAGGAAATCTGGCAGACCTTCCCGTCCTATAATCAGTTTGAAGTGCGCTCTGCACTGGCCAAATGCGGTTTGACCAACAAGCACATCGAGAGCAAGGTGCTGGTCCTCAGCGGCGGCGAGCAGGCCAAGGTGCGCCTGTGCAAGCTGATCAACCGCGAATCCAACCTTCTCGTCCTGGACGAGCCGACCAACCACCTGGATGTGGACGCCAAAGAAGAACTCAAGCGGGCCCTCAAGGCCTACAAGGGCAGTGTCCTCCTCATCAGCCACGAACCGGAGTTTTATCGCGACGTCGCGACTGAAGTTTGGAATTGTGAGGATTGGACTACGAAGATTTTTTAGTTTTTATGATAAAATGTTTAAAGGTAAAAAATGAAGGAAGGCGGGGGCACCGCCTTCCTTCATTTTTCTTGAATTAAGTTAAGAAATTAACGTGGTGACAGTCACTCATTCAACTTCAGTGCCTGTCACTCATTCAACTTTGGTGCCTGTCACCAATCTAAATTTTGTACCAGAGCTTGGTGTAAATTTACACCTCGTTTTTTAATGGAAGGCGGTGCCACCGCCATCCTTCCCTATTTCCTTTTTCTTACATTTTCTTCAACAAACCTCATTCTCCCAAACCCGCTGATACTCATGACTGACCACCAGATACACTGAATCCAGGTCCTCGAAGGCCAAGCTTCGAAAATCGCTATAGGTAAACCTGGCGCAGACGCCGCAGCTGGAGCTGATCGTTCTCGGGACTGGCAAGAGCTTGCAAGCCTCATTCAAAGCCTTGAGCTTTCGCTCAAATTTCAAAGCGCCTGCATGGGTGTGAAAGGTGGCTACAAAATAGGTTTCCGCCATTGTCAGACCGCCTATTTGCTCGCGCGAATCAGCGTATCATCGCCATTCGGGCTGGCATCCACGTTCTTGAAGCCCGCGCTTTTCAGAAAGCGCGTCACATTGCCGAGCGCTGCCGCGTTGTCCACGAGGATTTCCACTTTTGAAGTCAACCCAGAACCCGCCACAGCCTTTTTCGTCATAAGCACAGGCTGAGGGCAGGACATGCCACGGGTATCGATGACTGCCATGTTACATCGCCTCCTTGAGTTCTTTGGCTTTTTCGGTGACCATCGGCAAATTCATGACGGAAATGACCGCCACGACAATCAAAAGCAAAACCACAGAAAATTGGCCATTCGCCGTTACGCCCTTGGCGCTGGAAGCCAGACCAAAGTTGTGGGAAATTGCCGCGCCAACGATCAGGCCAAACACCGTCACCGCCGAGTCGGAGTTGCCCTCCCCGGAGAGGATCAGCTGGCGAAGCGGACATCCGCCGAGCAGCACGCTGCCCCAGCCCGTCAGGAACAGGCCTAGGAAGTTCCACAGACCATCCGTATGGGCAATAGGCTGGCTTTCAAAGCCAAGGGCAAACGTCCCAGTCGCCAGATTTCCAATAAAAGCGGTCACGAGAATGGCGCCAACACCCATCAGCAGGTAGAAGTCCTTGAAAAGGATCGCGTCCCGGATCCCACCCATGGTGCAAAGGCGCGTCCGCTGGGCCGCCACGCCGGCAATAACGCCAGCCCCCAATGAAATCAGCAGCGGCGCGTGCAGGGATCCTGGACCCTCTGCGCTAAAGAAAACAAACGCCGGCGCTATGACGAGCAGCCCTAAAAGCCCCATCATCACCACAGGCAGCAGGCTGCCTTCCAAGGTGTTTTGCTTATAATTCCGCTTCAGGGAAAAGCCCTTATTCAGGAAGACTATTCCCATGCCAATACCGCACGCAAAGCCGGCTAGGCCTATCAGGGCGTTCAAGTCACCCGCCGCGAGGCGAAGGATCATGCGAAGCGGACATCCCAAAAAAACCAAAGCGCCTATCATGACTGCCACAGCCAAGACAAACCGCGTCAGCGGCGATGATCCCCCACGCGCCGAAAACTCCTTAAAGTACATAGCCGACCCTATGGCACCAATGACAATGCCTATAACTTCCGGCCGGATATACTGCACCACTTCTGCCCTATGTAGTCCCAGCGCCCCGGCAGTGTCCCTCAGAAAACAGGCAATACACAAGCCCATATTGGCTGGGTTCCCAAACTTGACCAGTGCCACTGACATCAGTCCGATCAGTGCCCCAGCCACAATTATACTGCTTTTTCTCATGACTTCTAAACTCCTCTCATTACCTCAATTTATTTAGTTCATTTTGTTCACAGTTACCATAATATCGCGATTACCATTTCGCATCCAATTGCAAATATAGATTGAGAGTCATTCTCGATAAAATAGTTCTATAGCAACCATCGGCAAAAATCCAGTATTCTAGAAGTAGATAAAAGAGGAGGACACACCATGCATTATTTCGACAACGGCGCAACTTCTTTTCCGAAAGCACCGGGCGTTGCCGCGGCCGTCGCTGATTATATCGAAAACATTGGCGTCAACGTCGGGCGCGGTTTTTATTCCGAAGCCCTGGGCGCAGCGGGCGTCATGCTGGACTGCCGCGAAAAGCTGCAGCGGCTCTTCAATGCCCCGGAAGGCTTTGAAACCATTTTCACCATGAACATCACCGAGGCCCTCAACCTGATCCTCAAGGGCTGCCTCAAGCCCGGGGACCACGTCATAGTCTCGAGCCTTGAGCACAATGCGGTTATGCGACCCGTGGTCTCCCTCGAGAAACGCGGCGTCACCTTCACCCGCGCGCCCTTCGACGAGGAAGGCGAGCTCGACACCACAGCCCTGCCCGGCCTGATCCGGCCAGAGACCAAGCTGATCCTGGTCACCCACGCATCCAATGTCTGCGGCACGGTGAATGACATTGAACGCATTGGCGAAATCGCAGCAGCCCATGGGATTCCTTTGGTGATCGACGCGGCCCAAACCGCCGGCGTCATCCCAATCGATCTGCAAAAAAATAAAGCCAAGGCTATCTGCTTCACCGGGCATAAAAGTCTTCTCGGGCCGCAGGGCGTTGGCGGAATGGTCATCGACAAGGCGTTCGCGGCGCTGGTCGACCCCCTGATTGAAGGCGGCACCGGCAGCCGCTCGGATTCTGAGGAGCAGCCGTCCATGCTGCCGGACAAATTCGAGTCCGGGACCCAGAACCTGCCGGGAATTTACGGTTTGAACGCCGCCCTCGACTATCTGTTCAAAACGGGCATAGATAACATTCACGCTAAAGAGATGCTCCTGACAGAGCGCTTTATGGCGGGCGTTAAAGACCTCATCGGCGTCCGTCTGGTCGGGCGGTCCGGTGTCGATAACCGCACGGCGGTGGTCTCCATTGATTTCGAGCTCCACGACAACGCGGACATAGCCTTTCTCCTCGACAGCGAGTATGACATCAAGACCCGGGTGGGCATGCACTGCGCGCCGGCCGCTCACAAAGCCCTCGGTACGTTCCCCCAGGGCACTGTCCGCTTCAGCTTTTCGTATTTCAATACGGAAGAAGAGATTGATTATTTGATTGAAGCGCTGAAAAAGATTTTGGCGTAAATCGCCCAGTGTTCCTAATGTGGCTGAGTAAACCATAGAAGTACAAAAAATAAACCCCTGCCGATGGTCGCGGTTCCAACCACCATCGGCAAGGGCTTTTTAGTTTTATCAGGCACTTCACAGCTTGGGGACGCGGACAGCTTCTGAGTTGGGGACGGTAATGTAAATGTAACATTCCACATGCGCTATCGTTCATTTTTATACCCAGATCACTTCGACCTCCGTGTCTGGTGTAAATTCAAACTCACACCACCAAACGTGCACCGTCGCTGCTGACGCCTATTGCTCCGCCATGCTGCGCTCCGGTCGCGCCCTTGCTTCGCTCGGTTATAGCTGCGCCCTATATAAACAAAGAAGACGCCGTACGGCAGAGAGCAAGCTCACTGTCCCACGGCGTCTTCTTTGTTTATGCACGTCTGTTAGCCTTTGCCCTTTCCACCGCATCCCGGATTCCTTCGTAGCCGGTGCAGCGACACAGGTTGGCGGAGAGCCACTCCCGCTGAACCGCCTCATCCGCTTCCGGATGGGCCTCCAGCATAGCCCAGGCATTGACCAGAAAGCCGGAAGTACAATAGCCGCACTGGAAGCCGCCGCACTCGATAAAGGCCTGCTGAATCGCCGTATTTTCCAGCCCTTCCACGGTCATGACCGCTTTGCCCTCCGCTTCCAGAGCCAGCATCAGGCAGGACTTCACAGGCTTTCCTTCCAGCAGCACTGTACAGGCGCCGCAGTCCCCGTTCTCACACCCCGGCTTGGCGCCGGTATGGCCCGCCGCCTGCCTGAGCACATTCAAAAGTGTTTCGGATGGCCGCACAGCCAAAGTCCTCAGCCTGCCATTGATCTCCACAGAAATTTCAGTCAGCCCCGAATAGCGGGACGCTTTAGATGTTTCAGCGGATTCAGCCTCGAGCGAACGTCCTGCTGGGCTTGCCAGCTCCTCAATCCGCACTCCGGTGCCTTTTCCTGCTCCAGTCTCAACCGGATCTCCCAGCTCCGAAAACGCCTCCACCAGATCCCGCTTCAGCAGCCCTAGCTTGTAGACCTTCGACGCTCTTAGGTCATCCACCGCCAGTTCCGAGAGCCGCTCCCAGATGACCATGGCCCGGGCTTCCGGCGACGCCTCCGCCTCAAGTCGCGCCGAGGTCTTCTCCCCGTACCAGACATACGCTGAAACCCCGCTGACCGCCACGCTGTAGGCATCCCCCCGCCGCGTCACCACAGTGTGGCAGATGGGATAATCAATATCCGTCTGCTTTTGACGCCGCCGTCTGACGTAACGCGTCTCTGCCAGCGCTGCCGGCTCCAGCTCAAACCCCAGCAAGAACTCGCCAGGCTTCAGCTCCAGCCGCTTGTGGAACACCTCCGCCATAGGCCGCTTCACCAGCCCTTCCGGCCCATTGAGCACGACCTCCGCCCCCAGCGTCAGCAGCCCCAGCGCCATTTCCCTGTAAGCCAGGCGCCCACAGATGTTCCCGCCGATGGTCAGCGTACCGCGCACCGTATGATCCGCAATCCCTCGGGCAACTTCAGACAGAAGAGTCCCCGGCAACGCTTCCTCAAGCGCCCCCAGAGCCATGCCGCCACCAATCCAAAGGGCGTCAACCGACACCGGACTGTTCCCAATTCCCAGCGTCTTATAGGCTTCAATGCCCTTTAGGTCAATCACAACGTCCGCTTTGACGGTCCCTTTGCGCATGGCAGTCACCACTTCTGTACCGCCGCTGAAATAGAGGGGCTTTTTGCCCGCCTCAACCGCCTGTGACCACAACTTGTAGGCAGCCTCCGGGTTGACCGGACGTTCAAATACAAAATCAAAGGCGATCATTCGAGGCCACCTGCCTTCTCTGATATTTCTATTTCGACTACTTCTTCAATGTTTTTGCTGGAAGCATTGTTTGGAAGGTCACCATCGGAAACAGGTTCTTCCGGTTCTTTTTTTGTGAAATCCTTGTTGCCCGCCATAGCCAGCCAAACGGATTCCGGCGTCAGCGGCAAATGATTCAGAGGCGCGCCGGACGCCCTGGACAAAGCGTTGGCAAGGGCACCGGGCATGCCAATCACAGCCTGCTCGCCCAGCCCTCTGGCCCCATAGGGTCCATCCAATTGAGGCGTCTCCAGAAACTCAATGTGATAGGTCGGCGCATCGCCATAACGCATGATCTTAAAGTCACGGAGATCATCATTCAGCACCTGCCCCCGGCTGTTGAACTGAAAGCCCTCGCAGGCCGCGAAGCCCAGTCCCATAGCCATGGCTCCGGTGATCTGGCCCCTCGCCAGGGCTGGGTTGATGACTTTGCCGGCATCCAGGCAGCAGGCCGCATTCAGGATCTTGTACGTGCCATCTTGAGGATCCAGGAGGACTTCAACCCCTTGGGCCGCCAGGGTCCATTCGAGATCCGGGTGGCCGGCACCCGTTTCAGGGTCAATTCCCGTCAGCCGCCTGGAAATGTAGCGGCCTCGTCCAATCACTTGGCCTTCAATGGCATTGCCGTTTGAATAGGTGTACCCAAGTGCCACGTCTTTGAGAAGCAGCCCCAAATGCGGCTCACCTTTGACATAAATCCTGCTGTTAGCCACCGTCAGATCCTCCGGTGGCACGCGCAGCACAATGGACGCCGTTCTCTTAAGCTGGTTTAACGCATCCTCACAGGCGTCAAGGGCTGCCCGGCCGGCCATGAACAATCCGCGGCTGGCGGCAGTTGCCCAGTCATGAGGCGCCACCCTGGCGTCTACGGTCATCTGGAGGTGAACCTGTGCCGGTTCCAAGCCGAGGCGCTCCGCGACAATTTGTGCCAGGCCGGTCTTGGTCCCCTGTCCCAGTTCCACAATACCTGTCTGAAGATTGACGGAGCCGTCCCCGTTAAAAGTCAGCACTGCGCCCGCGTCCGTGTTGGTCGGCATGGCTGGCGCTTTCCAGAGGCAGGTCACGGCCTTAGCCAGGATTCGTCCATCCTCCAGCACCTGCCTGCTGCCCTCATTCCAGTGGAGCGCCTGCGCCACTTGGCGGATGCAGCCCTTAAGGTCGCCGGTGCTTTCATCCAGCACACTTTGAACCGGCGTCGTATCGCCGGCGGTGACCGCGTTGCGCAGGCGTAGCTCTACAGGGTCCATGCCCAGGGCGTCCGCTAAGACTTCCATGGCTCGCTCGACCGCGAAGGAAGCCTCCACGTGGCCAAAGCCCCGGTAGGCCGTCGCAAAGGGATGGTTGGTATACACGCACAGCGAGTCGCAGCTCACGTGTGGGATTCTATATGGTCCGGTGCAGGAAATCGCCGCCGCCCGGCTGATGTTGACCGCGTAATCCGCGTAGGCGCCGCTGTCGAACAGGAATTCCAGGTCTGCGGCCAAAAGCGTGCCATCCCCGGCCGCGCCCAGCTTGACCCTGGCTTCCAGTCCCATGTTGCCAGGGGAGCTCAGGAGGTCCTGCTCTCTGGTGTTGACCAGGCGGACAGGACGGCCGCCAACAGATTTGGACAGCAGATACGCCAGCCCCTCCAGCTGAATGCCGGCTTTTCCGCCAAAGCCGCCGCCTATAGGCGGCGCGATCACGTTGATCAGGCCTTCCTCAATGCCAAAGAAGACACTCATCAGCCCCTTGACCACAAAGGGCGCCTGGGTCGTGGAATGGATTTCCACCTCGCCGCTGCCGTGGATGCGGACCAGCGCCGCCCTCGGTTCCATGGCCACGTGGTCGCCGGGCGGGAAGGACGTAGAGACTTCAACGATGGTTTCAGCCACCTCGAAAGCCTCTGAGGCGTTGCCTTTGCGAATCTTCGTGCGGTTCGCCACGTTAGTCCCGGGCTCCGGCAGAATCGCAGGGATGTGAACGTAATCCGCCATCTCAGGGTGGAGGAGCGGGGCGTCCGGTGCAAGTGCGGAGGAAGGTCGGTCGACCATCGGCAAAACCTCATAAACGACCTCGATCTGGTCCGCAGCCGCCTGAGCCTGACGCAGGGTGTCTGCCACCACCGCGGCCACGGGCTCGCCGTGATGGCGAACCACAACCCGGGCAAGAGGCGGCTTGTCCCCGAGATAAAGGCCAATATTTTGGGCATGGAACTCACCGGTCACCACGGATTGGACCCCAGGCATGGTGAGCGCTTTTTCTGTGTTGATTGAGAGAATTTTGGCATGGGCATGCGGACTGACCTTGACTGCGGCGTGCAGGACGCCGGCTTCCGAATAATCCCCAAGGTACTTTTGGCGCCCGGTGACCTTGTCCCGGCTTTCCTTGCGCGGGATTGACCTGCCTATTGCGTGATGCGTGTTTGCGTCGACTTTCTTGTCGTTCACTTCCCTAGCCCCTTCCACAATTGAGAATCATTTTCGCATGCTCTGGTACAATATTAAACTCGGCAACAGGTACAATAACGAACTCGGTACCGTTTACCGTAATAATTCCGCAACACCCTACCCCAGCACCAGCAGCCAGTGCAGACCGCCAATCAAGACCAGCATCCCAAAGAACGCCATTTCCACGTCCGGCACAAAACGCCCCAGCTGCACAGCCCAAGGGGGCTTGTCCCTGAGAACAAACCAGTACACCCCGAGCGCCGCCCCCACATAGCCCAGATAGGTCAAGACCTCAGAAGACAGCTTGTATAGCGGATCCAGCCCCAGGACAACGACCTCCAGCGGATACAGCACTACCACCAGCACAGTCATCATACCAATGGCAAAGGCCTTCCCGCCGAACAGCTTCATCGATTTTTCGCGAGGCCCAAACAGCATAGCAATCCACTTGGAGAAGGATACGGCCGTCCCGAGATTGATGAGGGTGAGGGCAAAAGTCACCCACCTCACAACCGCCGGTGTTAAAGGCCCACCAGCCACACTGTATTTGATCAAAGTCTTGCCCACACTGCCAATCATCCATGGCGCGCCGCTGATCGCCAAAACCCCGACCAGTACAGCCACACCTAAAAACGGATTCGAGCGCATGACCCCGTGGATCCGGGTCAGATTGCGGGTGCCGTACATGCGGGCCAGCGCCCCGGCCGCCAGGAAAAGCAGGCTTTTGAACATAAAATGGTTGAACGCGTGCACCATGCCGCCCAGTCCGCCATCCGCCAGATACATGGAAAGGCCAATCACCATCAGCCCCACCTGAGACACCGTGTGGAAAGCCAGCATGCGCTTGATGTCCGTCTGAAATATGGCCCGCCCCACCCCGTAAAGAGCCGCGCACAGCCCCAGGACCAGGGTGATCCCAAAACCCATGGAAGACCCAAACGGCGCAATGACATTGATATAGAGAAAGAGCCCCGACTTCACCACAAGCCCAGAAAGCAGCGCGGAGATAAAGGTCGGCGCATAGCCGTGTGCCACGGGCAGCCAGCCTCCAACCGGAAAGGAAGCGGTCTTGACGGCAAAAGTCGTCATAAAGCAGGCCAGGGCAAACCGCGCCCGCACAGACAGCGCCACCCCCGCGGCGGCCTCCGCCCCAAACCACGCGTGAATCCGCGTCAGGTTGAGGGTCCCCACCTCCGTATATAATGCAATGACGCCAATCAAAAAGATCAGCATCCCTACACTGTTAAAGATCAAATAATAAAGCCCGGCACGCACCGACACCGCATCCCGCTCGTAGAGAATCAGGATGCTGGCCAGAATCGTGATCACCTCAATCATCAGGTACATGGTGAAAAGGTCCCGCGTCAGATACAGCGCATAGAGCGCCCCCTGCAGCATTCCCAAAAAGAGAAACAATTTATGGTCCTCCTGATGCTGGTGCCACAGATAGCTGTAGACATACATAAACGCCACAGCCGTCATGATCAAAAAGAGCCGGCCAAAGCCCCCGGAGGCCAGCTCAATGCCTATGCCCTCCGGCCAGCCGCCCAGGACGAGGCTGACCTCCCCCTGGCGAAGCAGCCAGAACACCAGCCCACTCAGCAGCACCTGCTCAACAAAAACCGTCCGCGTGAAGCCCACCCGGTCCACCAAAAAAATCAGCAGCCCCCAGAGAAACGGCAGGAAAATCAGAGTCAGCATGAGCGCTTCCATCAGTCTGTCCTCTCAAAGGTGTCTTTGTGGAAGATGACCCGCCAGTCGAGACTCCCGTAATAGTGGAACAGCTTGCCCGACATGAACAGCCCCAGCGCCGTCACCGAAGCCCCTATGACAATGGCTGTAATCATCATGGCCTGTGGCAGCGGATCCACCATGCCCCCAGTACCCATGCCGATGATTGGGATCGCCGACCCCGTCCGGCTGGCCAGGCTCAGGAGCAGAAGAATCACCGCCGTCTGGACCAGATTCATACACAGGATGGTCTTGACCACCTGCCGGGAAGTCACAATGCCGTACAATCCAATCAAAATGACCAGACATGCCGTTACTGTCACGAACATCATAAGCTTCCCTCCTCGAAAAACATGGTGATGATGCCGCTCATCCCAAGGGCGACCTTGGCCCCGATCAGCATATTAAAAGCAATCAGAATGATGCGCTTGAGCCGCATGGCCTCCGGTGTCACCAGGGTTGCCAGTGCGCCTGAAAAGAACAATAGATGCACGACACCGGCGACAATTAAAGCGAAGAAGAGCACTTTTTCGATCCGGATCAATCGGCTGAGCTCCACGGTCTTTTGCTCCGAGATAAAATAGACCAGAATATAAGCCGTGGCCAGGACGACGCCGCCCTGGAAACCGCCGCCCGGCGAGAGATCCCCGTTGAAAACAATATAGAGGCCGAACATGAGCATGAAAGGCAGCAGCAGAAGGCTGATCACTTTCAGCAAATCGTAGCTCTGGCTGATTCTGGGTCTCAATGAATTAAACGGACTCACGGCCTCTTCACCTCATTTCAGGCAGCCCAGCCTGACTCAGGGGTCAGGCCGCTGCACACTCACGTTTCGCAAAAAAATTCAAAGTCGGCAGCACTTCAGCGTCATAAACCTCCCGCCACCACCGGGCATCAGCGGATCTCTTCATCCTTCCTGCCCATGAACAAAATCCCCGCCGTCACCACGAACAGCGTCGCGGCCTCAAACAGCGAGTCAAACAGCCGGTAGCTCAGGTATATGCCGGTTACAAGATTCTGGGAGCCCGTCTCCGGAAGCGTCTCGCCAATAAAATAATCCATGCTGAAGCGGCCATACGCCGGCGCGTTCAGAACGAAAGCCTCAAACAGGCCGTTCCCCACAAAGCCTATGGCCGCCAGGATCATCAGCCCCTTGATTGTCTCACGGGTTCTCATCTTTAACCACCTCCACCGCAATGCCGTATGACCATTTGTGTTCGTGCTTGATCGTCTTATGGGTTCTCCTCTACAAGTACCTCCTGCAGGCTTTAGCCGATGGTCATCCTGCCAAAACCCCTACCACCAAGGCTTTTCAGGCTTCCCATACATTTACGCTTCCACTTCCTCGTTCTCCGACACCCCAACACCCACGAACGCCACACCGGGCGTCTGATTCAGCCATCGCTCCAAGGACTCAATCAGGCAGTTGTTCTCATTGCCTTCAACGCGAATGAGGTCCTGAACAGGATCATAGTCAATCAAAAGATCCGGGCTGCTGGGCCGGAAAATGCCGGCCACCGTAGTCACTTTTCCCTCCAGCCCCCCGACCAGCCTGGCTTCGAGACCGTACAGGTCACAGAAACGCCCAATCTCCTCCATGAACGCCTCCAGACGCTCCGGATTCATATAGCAGTCGCATTGCTCCGAACCCGCGCACCGGACGACCACATTCAGCGTGGTCTGCTTCATGACCGCTATGGTATAGATCAGGGGCACAAAAGCGCAGCCCACGGCTATTTCCGCAAGGGCTATGTCCGGGGCGTACAGGAGCATATAGAGCCCCGCCGCCGTCAACGAAAACGCAGCGAAGTACAAAATCAGCCTGAAATTGTTCTCCGTGATCAGCGTCATGAGCGCCGCGATCAGGAGCGCCACACATAGAACAGCCATCAGTATCATCAGCGGATCCACGGATGGATTCCCCCTTTCTCAGGAAGCAGTCCGCCGCGGTAAGCAGAGGCCGCGATCATCTGATTGGAAACCGGATTGGTCGCCAGATAAAACACCAGAAGGATCAGCAGCCGCAGGGTCATGGGACTGAAGCCCAAACGGATCATCAGAGAGATAATGACGGTCAGCACTACTACGGAGTCAATTTTGCTGCTGCTGAGCAGGGTCTCATAGACACCCTCCAGCCGGAATATGCCCGCAACGCCAAAACCCAGGAAGATCCAGGCCAGAACGAGAAGCAGATCTGCAATCATTTCAGCCGCCCTCCCTTCAGGACAAAACGCGTCAGGACAATAACCGTCATAAACCCTATAATACTGTAGGTCAGAGTGATATCCAGCAGCTCGCTTTGCCCGGAATACACCGCGTACACGGTCATAATCAGGGCAATTTTAACTGCAATCAGATTGAGCGCGACCAGGCGCTCGTAAATGGTTTTGGCCAGCGTCAGCTGATAGAGAAGAAACAATACAGCAATACCAATGAGGACCATGGTCATCTCAAGCATGAGTCCGACCTCCCCTCAGCACCTGTTCATAACGGGTGTGCACCTGATGGCGGAACGCCTGCACCTCTTCCTCGCCGTCCACGAAAGCCAGGACAGTCAGCTCTGAACCATTGACTTCCACCGTCATGCTGCCCGGCGTCAAGGTGATGGCATTGGCGATCAGCGCGATCAGCATAGGTTCCTCCAGTGACAGCGTCACCGTGAACATCTCAGGAGATGGCGATCCATACACCACCCGTTTCATGTGCGCCCAGGCTGAGACAAAGATGTCCTGGCCCACTCGGACCGCGAAGCGCAAGATTCTGAAAAACCCCGTCGCCGCCACCGGCTCAAGGTTGAAGTAGTTCAGGAACCGCCGGTAAAAACTCAGCGTAATCCCGACGGCAAGGATGCCGGTCACCGTCATGCGAAGACCAAAGCGGCCGGTCAGGAGCAGCCAGAACACGAACAAGGCGCCCGCGAGGGTTAGTCCTCCCCTCGAAAGCTCACCGCGTCTTTTCTTTTCAGACTTGTCATTCACCCTTGCCTCACCACCTCTCACTCGCTTTTTAAAAAACACGCCATAAAACAGCCGCAGTTAAGTTTCTCTCAACTTACCGTCACTGATCATGGCGTGCTTCCTTTTTATTCTATTGCATCAGACATGCCTTCATGACGTCAATGACCGTATCGATGTCCTCTTTTTCAATGCCGTAATGGGTCACAAATCTGTACTCCCCATCCTCCATGCCATTGGACTTGATCCCTGCATCCATGAGCTTTTGAAGGAATGTCGATTCCTTGATCATGCCTTCTTCAAGCTTGAAGAAGACCATGTTGATATCTCTGCGGTGCTTCATAATTTCAATCCCCGGAATCTCCGCCAGGCGGGAAGCCAGATAAACCGCGTTCTGATGATCATCTTTGAGACGGTCCACCATGTGCGTCAGCGCGTAAATCCCAGCCGCTGCCAGATAGCCCGTTTGCCTCATGCCGCCGCCCATGCGCTTTCTATTCTTGCGCGCTCTTCGAATAAAGTCCTTGCTTCCCAGCAGCAGCGAGCCAATAGGCGCCGCAAGGCCCTTGGAAAGACAAATATTCACTGTGTCCGCCTGAGCCGCGACGGTCTTCGCCGGTACCCCGAGTGCCAGCGCCGCATTGAACAGCCTCGCGCCATCCAGATGCACCGGAATATTGTGAAGATACGCCAGTCTGTAAATTTCCTTCATATTGTCCAGCGTCAGCACGCAGCCGTTGCCCAGGGCGTTCTCAATGCAGATCAGCGCAGTTTCCGGATAGTGGACATCATTCAGGTCGCGAATCGCGCGACGAACATCCAGCACCTCAATCTGATTCAGGTGCACCGGCACCGTCTTCAGCTGTACCCCCGCCAGAGCGGCAGCCGCCCCCACTTCATGGGCCTGGATATGCGCGTCCTGTCCTATGATGATCTCATCTCCGCGCCGGGTGTGGGTCATGATGGCCAACTGATTGGCAAAGGTGCCGCTCGGCACGAACAGCGCCGCGTCTTTTCCCAGGAGCTCCGCCGCATAGCGCTCGAGTTCCGCCGTCGCAGGATCGTCCTCATAGACGTCATCCCCGACCTGCGCCTCAAACATGGCGCGTTTCATTTCCTCCGGCTGCAAAGTTACCGTGTCGCTTCTCAAGTCAATCCAACGCTTCGTCATTCTGCGCTCATCCTCCAAGTCATGGTCAGTTGAAATTTGGTTTGTCTGTGTTGCTTATTTGAGGCGGCGTGACCATCGGCAAACACTCGCTTTAGTCTTTCACCGCTCAAGATCAGGCATGCGTATAATGGTATATGCCGTCGATCAGGGTCCTGTTCAGGCGCCCCCGCAGGTGCAGGTACTCCAGGTGGGCCATGGCCTCGGAGGACGCGAACCACTTCTGGGCCTTGGGAAACTCGTCCCAGCCCGCCGCGCGCAGCTCCCAGTGCATTCTCGCCGCGATCTCGCGTACCGTCTCATGACCCTGCCCCACAATTTCAAAGACTTCTTTCAGCCGATGGTCATGGTGGGCCACCAGCTCATCAATCCGGCGGTCCGGATCATCAATCACGTTGCGGTGAGCGCTGTAAACGCGCTTCAGTTTCATGGCCCTCGCCTTTTCCAGCATCTCGAGGTAAACGCCCAGACTGTCGAAGCCTTCCTGCCAGTAGCTGATATTCGGCGTAATCTTGTCGAGAATGTGATCCGCGCCAAAGAGACAGCCCCGCTCGCGGCAGTAGAGGCCAATCAGCCCCGGCGTATGCCCCGGCAGGTCGACCACCTCAAGGCTGAAGCGGCCCATCTCAATGCGGTCGCCTTCCTCGACAATGTCGAGCTCCGGCGTGGACTGCGGCGCGTATTTATACCCGGGATTATCATAGTAATGGATCCCATCCCGATCAAGGTCAAATCGTTCGATCAAAGTCTTAAAGCCCTCCGCCATTTCCTCCGTACGCAGCCTGCGGATCCACCAGCTCTCGGTTTTTCCGGCAATAATTTTGGCGCCGCGGTCGTGGAGCTCGCCAGCCAGACCTGTATGATCCGAATGAAGATGGGTCAGCACGACCGTCAGCTTGTCAAAGGAGACGCCGAGTGCCTCCAAAGCACCGTAAACCGCCTCCCTGCAGGCATCCATTGCAAAGCCGGTGTCAATCATCACCGCGCCGGTGTCGCCCAAAATGATGTAGCCGTTTAAAGCTTTCAACGGGTTATTGGGCAGGGGTATGGGAAAGGTGTAAAACCCTTCTTCGAGTTGATGCATTTCGGTTTCCTCCAAGTGTCTTTATCTTAGGACGCCGTCACTGTTGTCAGTTTTGTTCGTACCATTCGTCCTATTCGTCCGTTTCGTTCTTGTCGTTCTTGTCGTTCTTGTCGTTCTTGTCGTTCCAGCAGCCTTCCCTGATTTTGTATCTGTTTTTAGGCCGTCCGACTTTTCCGTATTCCAGCTCAATTTCAAGCTTGTCTTCCTTCTCCATGTAGTCGAGATAACGACGGGCCGTAATCCTCGAAACGCCAATTTTTTTGGCCACCAGCTGCGCCGTGAAGGTTTGGGTACCAAACTCGCGGATGCATTCGCACACCTTGTCATAAGTCAACTGACTGAAGCCCTTGGTGTCGATCATTTCATGATCTTCGTCTTCCTCCCGTCCGCCACTAACGCCTTCGCGCATGACCATCTTGTCGATCACATCCTGTTCCACGTTCTCCGACTGTGTCAGATTTCGCTTGCGCAGGCGGTACTGGGATAAGGTTTCCTCAAAGCGTTTGAATTTGAACGGTTTGATCAGGTAATCCACCGCGCCGTAGCGCAGGGCTTCCTCCACAGTTTCGACAGAGCGGTCCGCGGTAATCATGATGACATCCGAACGCATGCCCTCCCGGCGAATCCAGCGCAGAAGGTCCACGCCCTTCCCTTGAGGGAAAAACACGTCCAGCAGAACCAGGTCCGGTTCTGCGATCTTCATCAGCTCTTTGGCCCGGTCCAGGGTGGAGACGCTGTCGAGAAGCACGTAGCCTTCAATTTTTGCTAAAAACCTTTCATTGATTTCTCTGACCATGGGATCGTCTTCAACGATGAGCACTTTAATCATAATCTAGTGCCCGCCCCCCTTCATAGGGTATTGTAATGCGCCATTCAGCGCCCAGTTCATTATCAAGCTCAATGACGCCGCCCGCCTCATCAATGATTTCCTTGACAATAGTCAGCCCAAACCCGCGGCTGCCCATTTTGGTCGTCACGCCTCGCTCAAATATTTTGTCCGCAATGTCCTCGCGAATGCCCGGACCGTTGTCAGAAATCACCACGTCCAGCGTTTCCTCACCGGAAGTGATGCAGACATAAATCTGCCCGCCTTCGATCTTGACCAGTTCCTCAATAGCATTCTCAATCAGATTGCCCAGCACCGAGCAGAGCTCATCCTCTGAAATTCTGTCCGGCAGCCGGTTCAAGTAGGAAGCAGGATCGATTTCCATGTCAATTTTGGCTTCCGTTGCACGGTTGTACTTTGCCAGCAAAATAGCGGAGACGTGGGTGTTCTCAATCCGGTCATTGATGATCCCAGACAAGCGCTCGCGCTGGTCTGAAACCACGGAAATGTAGTCCACCGCTTCCTCATAGGCCTCAAGCTGAATCAGCCCCGAAATGGTATGGAGCTTGTTCATGAATTCATGATTCTGAGCTCTCAGGGCGTTGGTCATTTTCTGATAGCCCGTCAGCTCCTCCGCCATGAGTTTGACCTGAGTCAGGTCCTGAATGTTGGACACGACGCCTATAAATTCTCCCCTGTGATCTCTCAGCGGTGTGTGGCTGCACAAAATAGTCTTCCCCGGACTGAGACGGATTTCCTGGTTCAGGATCGTCTCTTTTGTATCGAGGGTCCGAAGCATTTGATGGGCGTAAAGATCGCTGTAATCCTTCAGAGGCTTGCCCACATCCTCCGAGGAGAGACCCAGAATGTCCCTGGCCAATTTATTGAAGAGAAGAATCTTTCCGCTGCTGTCTATGGTTAAAACCCCATTGTTGAGACTTTGAAGGATGATGTCCCTCTGTCCCAGGAGCAGGGCGATTTCTTTTGGTTCCAGCCCAAAGATAGTCCGTTTGATGTTGAGACTGAGAATCGCTGCGCCCAGGATCCCCACCAACAGCCAAACCACCAGCGTCGTCTCGAGATTCCTGATCTGCGTCCCCACCTCTTTATAGACCGTGTCTGTCAAGAGGCCGACCAGGACAGCGCCAACCTGAACGCCGTTCTCATACACCGGCGCGAAGGCCCTTATGGCTGAGATCAGCTCGTTGCGGTCCGCAGAGACGTACGCCTCGCCTGAAGTTAAAACCCGTTCCTCGCCCCCGTTGCGATACCTCTGCCCCAGCAGATTTTCCGATGGATACGAGTACTGAATGCCCTCCATATCCATGACGATAATGTATTGAAAACGCGTCTGCTTCCTGAAATCCTCCACCAGCGTCTGAACGGTTTTGTCTTCATTCTGGTCAGCAAGCGCATGCTTGATCTCCGGAATGGCGGCCACCGTCACCGCCAGGTCCATGGCGTTGTTGCCCATCTGAGTCTCAATGGTCCGCTCCATATAACCAAAGGTCATGATGCCAATGCCCCCGACAACGAGGACCAGCATCACCGACAGAAAGAGCGCGATTTTGAATTGAAGTTTCAAGGCACGTCCCCCTCATGTCTGCTATTCAGCGTCTTCGCCGCCGGTCTCCGGTTCAGCCGCGTCCTCAGACGGAATAAGCGCTTTGTCCAAACCGTCCCGGATCGCTTTGATCAGCGCCGTGCTGGTCATGGTCGCGCCGGACACCACGTCCACCTCGGTAGAGTTATTGCGACGAACCCGTTCCGGAATGGTCTCGTAGACAATGTCGACGACTTCTCCCAGCACCTGCTTCTCATGCTCTTCAATTATGACAATGGATTCAATGTCCATGGCGGTGGTCGTCACTACCACACGGATAGGACCATGATATCCCTCGGAGACGCCTTCGTAGCTGCCGGGCACATAAATCTCCTTTTGAATCTTGCAGGCAGACAGCCCCAGGATCAGCAACGCGGCAATGATCAGCAAGGCTGCCCCGCGCCTGATCAGAGCATGGATGCCGATGGTTTCACTAACTTCAACCCTGCGTTCAAACATACCCGGCACCCCCTGCCATCCAAAAGTGTAAACCTAACAATATTTTACCACATCTTATGAACAAAATAGCAGAAAATTCTACATCCTTTGGCATTACTTGTCGCCAGCCTGCCCCCCTGGCATCACGCCGTCCAGTATATGGCACAACTTCTCTGGCCCGTACCTGGCACGTTTTTCGGAACGCCGACGTATAAATGAATTGAAAAGATTGATAATGCTAGTTTTCAACAAAAACAACTTCTTCAACTTCGTTTGGGGTGACAGGTACGGGAAACTGAAGTTAATCAGCAATTTGATGAATTGACGAAAAAAACATAACCACCAAATAGTTTGACACGTGTATAGTACGTGTTATAATAAAGGTGTGGGGGGATTAAATGAAACGAAAGCATTTACTCCGATTACTTGAGCAAGCTGGCTGGATATTTACATCCGGCGCCAAGCATGACATGGCAAAACACCCGGATCATCCAGGCGTCAAAATTCCAATTCCACGTCATTCAGAAATAAATGATTATACCGCTGCTAGTATAATGAAAAGTGCGGGACTTAAATAGTCCGGAAAGGAGACCATCATGAAATTTATTTATCCCGTAATATTCCGTACCGTCGAAGATGGCTTCTACGCTGTCAGCGTACCCGATCTGCCAGGATGTTTCACTCAAGGAAAAGATCTTCAAGAAGCCTACGAAATGGCACAAGACGCCATAGCGCTTTGGATTTGTGATTCAGAAGATAATTCAGAATCAATTCCTTTAGCATCTGACATCCACCTCATGCAGCATGACGAAAACGAGTTTATCAGTTTAGTTTCAGTGGATACAACTGAATACAGAGCTGCAATTGACAACAAAGCCATTAAGAAGACACTCACTATTCCTTCATGGTTAAATCGTGCAGCTGAAAAACAGCATTTGAATTTCAGCCAAATTCTTCAGGAAGCATTGAAAAAGAAGCTTCATATTTAGTCGATTGATCAGTGTTGATTGTGATCTTTAATATTTCGGCTTTAAATTTGCCCGCTAATAACTTAAAAGTTAATGCACATAAGGCTGCCGATGGTTATTAAACCTGCCATCGACAGCCTTTGTCGTCTGCAAGTGACCCAACAGGCTCTGCCTCTGGCGCCCTGCGGGTAATCATTTCTTCTCATCATAAACTTACACACACTCGGATTCCGCTGCGCTTCATCCTTCGCGAGTGACCCAACAGGCTCTGCCTGTTCTTTTTTCTGCCTTCCAGGCAGAAAAAAACAGGGCGCCTCCGGCGCCCTGCGGGTCTCTCTCGCTAGCAATCTCTCCCAATCAACTGATTGGCCAATTTTCTCAGCGTCTCTTTCGCCTCATGCTCCGGCAGGGCCTCAATTCTGGCCATAGCCCTCGAAGTGTAGCGGTCCGCCAGCTTCTTGGCACGGCCTACGCCGCCGCTTGACCTGACCAGCGCCAGGAGATCATCCACATCATGTTCGCTCAAGCTGCTGCTCAGCTTAGTCTCAATAGCCTCACCCTGCGGGGTCTCTAAAGCATACAGCAGCGGCAGGGTGTAGAAGCCCCTCTGCAGGTCCCTCTGCGCGCTCTTTCCGAGCTTTTCGGAATCGCCGTTGTAATCCAGCAGGTCATCCACCACTTGAAATGCCATGCCAATGTCATGGCCAATTCTGCCCAGAGCTTTGCACAGCTTCGGTTCACAGCCCGCTTCAAAAGCGCCGGCATAGAAGCTCATGGCAAACAACGCCGCGGTTTTTCCGGAAATGACCTTCAGGTAATTCTTGAAGGACATGTGGGCATTATAGCGGAAGTTGAACTGACGGATTTCGCCCATGCAGATCTTCATGATGGCTTTCGAGATATCCTGAAGATTCTCCCGGGTGTAGTCGTGGGAGGACAGCATCATGAAGCACTGACAGAAGAGCCAGTCACCCAGGTAGACCGCGTAATCCTTGCCATACTTCGACTGTACGGTTTCAATTCCGCGTCTGAGCCTGGAATCATCCACAATATCATCATGGACCAAGGTTGCCATATGCAGCATCTCAATGACGGCAGCAAGCGTCCGGATCTTCTGCGGCTCGACTTCACCAAACCTGGCGGAAAGCATAAGGAACGCCGGGCGCAGCATTTTTCCGCCGCTGCCGACCATTTCCGTCAGCGCCTCTTCAAAACCCGCGTCTGATGACTGACTGTGCTTTAGGATCAAGCCCCTGACCAGTTGAAGCTCATTATTCAATTCGGGGAAGTCTTTCCAGAAAGCGCTCATAGCTTCTCCTTACGATCTTAATTTCAATCTTTATTGTTAGCTTTGGCTTATAGCTTTATCTTTGTTATACAACCCGTCCGGGTTTTGCCTTCAATCCAGTTCAATTGTTCTGAAACAGCCGCGTTGCCTTCAGCGCCTTGAGCAGATATTGTACCGTGAGTCCGACAGCAATACCGGTCCCGATGGCGGCTAGCATGAGCATGGGCAAATAACCCAAAATAAAGGCGTTCTGAATGATAAACGCCGCCATGAGCAGCTGTCCCAGGTTATGGGCCACCGCGCCCACTACGCTGATGCCGATGGTTCCGAGATTCTTAAAATCCAGGTATACCAGCAGGGCCATGATGAAGTAGCTTAGATAGCCGCCGGCCAGACTGTAAAGGAACGACGAAAAGGAACCGACGATAAACGCCGTCATCAGGATCCTGAGGGTGACCACCAGAAAGGACTGCCTAAAAGGCAGCAAGTAGATCGCCGTCAGCGTCACGATATTCGCTAGTCCGAGCTTCGCGCCGGGCACGTTGAAATTGAAGGGAATCATCCGTTCCACCAGACTCAGGACAATAGCCTGGGCCACCAGGACCGCGATGAGGACCATAGTTCTCGTTTTGGAATGCTTACTGCGCAATGGCATCCAGACCCCCTTCAGACGACCCTTTAATCTGCACGACGACCTCATGAGGCAGGCAGACAATGGTGTCTCCCGGCTGAACCGCAGGTACCGTGTTGACGCAGATCTGATCCCTGCAGTCCGCTTCGAACATCAGGATTTGTCCATTTTCGATTTTGAGAAAATTGTACCCTTTCTCAGTCCGGATTTCAATGACCTGAGGCTCAGATAGATTCACAGTTTTAAACAGCTCGCCTTCGACGACGATTTCTGCCTCAATCACATCCGCAGACTCTGCCGCTCTGGCCTGTAAAAGTCTCATTATGCCGAGGGAACCGAGGGCCACCACGGCAAGTACAACGATCAGGATGATGTCCGTTTTTTTCATGATAAAAACCCCTGTCCTTAAGAACGTTGACATAACGAAATGTCCCTTCAAAGCAAAGGCAAACTTCAAAAGGACATTTCATGCCAGACGTCTAGCAGTGCTATTCGGTGTACAGATAATATTTTTTGACGAAACCTATCTTCTTCCAGATCTTCTTGAGGAACGGAAGGACATAGTAGTCCATGCCAAAGGTGCTGCCGGATCCGCCGATCAGCGCCACGCCGCCAGCCATGTACCAGAGCATCTCAAGCGGAGCCATGCCGGAAGCCCAGATCATGCCGCCCATGGCGATGGTCGCAATGGAAGAAACCGCCGTAAACAAACCTGCCATAAGCGCGAGGCCAAAGAGCACCTCACCAATAACCATACCGGTCTGGAACACAGACGCCAACGTTGTAAATCCGCCATCCGCCGTGTAGAAGAACGCGTCCATAGACCATTGTACCATAGAAGAGATGAATTCAGGAACAGGAAGTGCTTCGCCCCATGCAGACGCCGTTTCAGCAGCAGCGCCTGCTGCAGCAGATGCAGCCGTAGCAGCGTCAGCCACTGTCGCGACCACATTGCCGCCGCCATTCCAGGCAGGGGATGCGGTGGTGCCGCCGTCAATGACCTTCGCAGGAATCAGGAAGATGTTGGACGGATCCGCGAGGACGCCAGGCAGCTTGTGCCAGCCCTGCTCAAACCATTTCCAACCCACAAATAGGCGCAGCGGCAGGAGCCAGAAGTTTGGAGACGCTTTAGCGAAGTGACCGCCGACAAGACTGCGGTTGTCTTCAATATGGAAGATCTCATGCATCAGGTAAGTCCAGCATTTGTTGAAGCCAGCGACCTGAACGAAATAGACGAGGTTGATGAAATGCTTGACGAACATAGCGAAGAATCCGGTGAGACCGAAGAACTTGCCCGGCATACCCAAGTGGGCGACGCCTGTACGTCCGCCAATACAGACCATGGCGCCGTGGAACTCAGGCTTATAGACTTCCATTTGGCCGCCTTTAATTTCAGAGACAATATTGTGCGCGACTGTCGCTGCAGAGTGCTCAGCATTTTCAACCATCTGCGGCACCGGTCTTTGCTCGCCTTCAGGGATAAAGAAGATGTTGTCACCCACGACATAGACGTTTTCATGGTCAACGGACTGAAGCTTGTCGTTGGTAACGATCCGGTTTCTGCCCTCACGCTTGACTTCGAGGTTCGCCATAACGTCAGCGCCTTCAACGCCGGCAGCCCAAATGACAGTTCCCGCTTCAAGCCTGCCCTTGTCGCCAAGCTGTACAAAATCTTTGCCAACTTCAGTGATAGGAGAGCCTGTGATAATCTCAACGCCCAACTTAACGAGAACTTTCTCGGCCTTCTTGCTGAGGTTGTCAGGGAAGATTGGCAGTACTTTTGGCAGGGAGTCCACCGCATAAATCTTGACCTCATTAGGGTCAACATAGAAATCCTTACAGAGACGGCCCTTCCACTCTGCAAGTTCGCCGACCATCTCGACGCCCGTAAAGCCGCAGCCCACAACGACGAAAGTCAGCATTTTCTTTCTTTTTTCGAGATTCTTTTCCTTAACTGCCATGTGGAAAGTCTTCATGATATGAGCATGGATCTGAACAGCGTCGTCATAAGTCCAGAGCTGGAAAGCGTTCTCCTTTGCGCCCGAGACGCCGAAGAAAGTCGGCTTTGAGCCAGCTGCCATGACCAGATAGTCGTAAGGGTAGCTCGTGTCATCAGATTTCAGGACTTTTCCATTGAAGTCGATATCAATAATTTCATCCATGACAACTTTCACATTGCGTCCCGCAAAGATTTTCTTGAGGTCAATTCGGATTGCGTCCTCCGGGACACGTCCTGCCGCAACTTCATGAAGCTCCGTCAGCATAGCGTGATATGGTTTTTTGTCGATCAGCGTGATCTCGACATCTTCACTTTTTTTGAACTTCCTGGCGAGTTTTTTGGCCGTTAGTATGCCGCCATAGCCGCCGCCCAGGACAATAATACGTTTCTTGTCGCTCATGGTATTCCTCCCAGATCTTATTGGTTAAACCTATTATGATAAATAATTGCTAAACAACCATTTGATAAAACATTATCATACCTGTAGAAAAAATCTATAGTTTTGCCGCTTTTGTTCATTAAAATGGTTTTTGTCCATAATGTTTTTGAGTAATGATGAAACTGGGTGTCTGACACCGGGTTTCCAAAAAAAAAGTTTGGCCGATGGTCACCATCGGCCACCGCTTTGTTATTCAACGATGTGGAAATTCTTATCCGTCAGCTCAAAGAACGCCTTCGCGCCTTCCGTCATAGTGATGGACTTGTCCTCCATGACGAAGATGGCATCGATGCCATCAATGGATTCCACCAGGGCTTTGCCCTTTTCAGGCCCCAGGGAAAAGACCGCTGTGGAGAGGGCATCCGCGTCCATGGAGATATCAGCAATGATGGAGACGCCCACCAGGCCATTTTCGACCGGATAGCCATTCGTGGTGTCGAGGATGTGGTGATAGCGTTTTCCGCCCTCCTCAAAGTAGCGCTCATAGACGCCCGAGGTCACAATGGTCTTGTCAGTGATGGTGGCAATGCCCAGGTATTCTCCGCGCTCGGAGTAAGGATTTTGGACGCCTATGCGCCACGGCGAGCCATCCGGCTTTTCGCCCATGACCAGGACATTGCCGCCCAGATTTACAATGGCGCTGCGTACGCCATGGTCATACAGGATCCCGGAGACCACGTCCGCACCAAAGCCCTTGGCTATGCCACCCAGATCTATCAGCATGCCTTTTTCTTTGAGGAGAACTGTCTTCTCTGCTTCGTTCAGCTCGATTTTTGTATAGTCCACAAGGGGCAGCCGCGCGCTGATCTCCTCTTGAGCCGGGATCGCGGCATAGTCTGTGCCTATGTTCCAGAGCTTGACCAGGACACCGACGCTGGGGTCGAAGCGGCCATCTGAGAGTTCGCTGTAACGGACGGCGTTTTTGATGACCTCAAAAGTGTCATCAGAGACCTTGACCGGTGCGATGCCCGCATTTTCATTGATCTGCATGACTTCGCTCTCCGCGGGATTCGCGTCGTTGATGGTCATGCGCCGTTCGATGTCGCGCAGGGCATTAAAGCTGTCCAGGAAATAGGCTTCCTCCGCATAGTCGAAAAGCTTGAGAGAAATTATGGTGCCGAGGATGAAGTCGTTTTGCTCCACAGGCTCGGCAAGTGGGGTTGGAAGGTCTGTACCCGGCTGTTCCGTCGTTGGCTGTTCCGGAGCGGGGGCTGGTTCTGAATTCTGGCAGCCGGTTAAAGCCAGCAGTGTCATAGTAAGAACCACTATAAGAAATAAGGCCTGATGTGCTTTGTAACTTTTTTTCATATTTGGATGCCTCCGTCAATTGCGGCGTAAACGTAAAACAAGACTCAAGGTGCGTCCCTTGAGTCTTGTTCGGTTAACGTGTTTGGGGTGAACTATTACTTCGCAGTTGCGAGCGCTTCAGCAGCGAGTGTGAAGAAGTCGCCTACAGAAATGGAGACGCCAGCAATAGCATCAGTTTTGCCTTCAGCGTTGAGCGTAACTGAAGCAGGATCCTGGGATTCGAGAAGGACTGCTTCAGTAGCAGCAGCTTGCTCGTGCCAAGGTGCTTTCGCGCCTGCAACTGTCATGTCGTAACGACCGTCAGCTGATTGAACTTTCTTGGTGTCGCCGCCGTCTTTGCTGACGCCGTCCCAGTTAGCTGCAACGATGTAGCCGTTGATGACAGTAAGGTCTACAGTTGATTTCCAGCCGCTGTTAGCGTCGAACTCAGCGCCTTCAGCACGGTAAGCGCCGTCTTTGTATTGGCCTGCGCCAACCGGACCAGCAGCGAGTGCTTTTTCAACAAGTGTGAAGTACTCGATGACGTGGATGGAAACGCCAGCGATTGCATCCGTATGGCCTTCAGCGTCCTTGTACTCGATCATAGTTGGATCTTGTTTCTCGAGGAGGTAAGCTTCAGTAGCAGCAGCTTGCTCATGCCATTCAGCTTGAGCGCCGCCCTTAGCGACCATACCGTAAGTGCCGTCAGTGGAGAGTGTGATCTTGTCTGGGCCAGCGTTTTTGTTAGCGCCGTTCCAAACTGCAGATGCAATTTTACCGTCTTTAACTTCAACAGTGACCATGTACTTCCAGCCGTTTTCTGCGAAGCTGTCTTCTTGAGCGAAGTAGATGCCGTCAGCGTATTTAGCTTCTGCCGGAGTTTCAGCTGGTGTTTCAGCAGGCGCTGGAGCTTCAGCCGGCTTAGAGCAGCCTGCAAAAAGGCTGATTGCGAGCACGGACACGAGGCCGAGCGCTAAAAGTTTTTTCTTCATTTTGGTAATCCCCCTTGATTTTAGTTTCATCCTGAGTATAAATTCCTGATAAAATAATGTCAATCATTAGGGACAATTTGTTCATTTAGGTCACAAAAGTGACAAATCGTTTTTTATTTATTTTTTGCGCAGCCCTTGTATTTCAATTGTTACGGGTATTGTTTGAATTTTCTAAAATCTAAATTGTAATCATTTCAAATATCATTTCGCCCGCACCCACGCCAAATCCTCGTCCACAAAACGGTGCTTTTGGCCTTTGACGTCGAATTTCACCAGCTTGAAGACGTGTTGAACGGCAATCCCAATGCCGAGTGCCGTCAGCACGGTTCCAATGCCAATGGATCCACCCAGGAAGTAGCCCACGACCAGCACGCAGAGCTCAATGCCGCTGCGAATCAACCCAACCGGCTTGCCGGTCTTTTTCGTCAGTGCCACCATCAGCCCGTCCCGGGGACCCGAGCCCATGCCGCAGCCCAGGTAGACGTAGGACGCGAAGCCTATGATGTACATCCCCGCGAAGAGCTGAATCACCCTAAAGGGAACGGATTCAAGCGACGGCAGCAACCCGCTGCCGAAAAGCAGGTCCAGGAACACTCCAATAAAAATCATGTTGCCAATGGTCCCCCAGCCAACCCGTTCTCCCAGCTTGACGTTGAGGGCGACAATGATGATCCCCACACCAATGCTGGCCGTGCCAAACGTAATCCCAAGCGTTTGGGACAGCCCTTGATGCAGCACGTCCCAGGGCGCCAGCCCGAGATTTGCGTCCACCGTCAGGGCTATGCCCAGGGCGTAAAGAAAATAGCCAAACATCAGCCTGGGCAGCCGCTTTATATAGGTTGTTACCGGATTTGAGATCTGTTCCAAAGAGATGACTTCCTTTCATTCGTGAGGTTGGGAAAATAGGCCACTGGCCTCGCGGACGGTTTTCAGATTAGTGACGCGGACAGCTTTCAACTTGGGGGCAATAGGCTTCAGGCCGCGCGGACAACTTTTGATTCGGTGCCAGAGCATACGATAACGTTTCTCAACTGACTACAAAACCGTCTCCCCATTTAACAGCACCTTCTCCACCGACACGGAGCCCGTCGAATACAGCATCGCCGGGTAGTATAGGTCAAATTCCAAAACATCCCCCACCATCGGCCGCGCCTCGGGAGGCAGATCTGTCACATCCAAAATCAAATGGTCGCTGCTGCTGCCAATGAGCCGCAGCCCCTCATTCCTGACCAGCAGCTTCTCGTGGGACCCAATGTCCTGTTTCCCCACAGCGGCAATCGCCCGAATCCGCAGCCCCTCGTCATGGTACACCGGCACCTCGCCAAAAGCGTCCACAAAAATCTCCCCAATGGGATAACTCGGCTTCTCCTTGACCTCCACGACCTGCGCCTTCAGCGTAAACGCGTCCGCCACCACGCCCGGAAACGGTGTATTCCAGAACACCATCAGATCCCGGCCGTTCAAAATGCCCTCTCCAACCCGCAGATGGTTGATCCCCTCCGGCACGCCGCCCTTCAGCAGCAGCGGCAGCGTTGTGGTCGCGCCCCCGGACACATACCGGAGCTTCCGCCCCAGCCGCGCCTCAATGGCTCGCGCCAGCTCCACCAGCTCCGTCAAATTCTCCGTGGTCGGACTGATCGACCCGTAACACCCGAGATTCGTTCCAATGCCCTCCAGCGTCACATGCGGCATCCTGAACTCAATCTCCTCCGCCAGCGCCATCATGGCCTCAAAATCCCGAAAGCCCTCGCGAAGATCCCCCAGGTCCGCCATCAGGATCACGCCGTGCTGTTTCCCCAGCCGTCCACAAGTCTCTTCTATTTTGCCGATGGTCACGTCCTCCGAATTCAGACTGATATCCGACAACAGGACCACGTCCTCAATCTCAGACAGCATCGGGAGCCTAAGGAGCCACGTCTGAGCACCCGGCACCGCCTCACGGATCCGTCTCATCTGATCCATCCGAGACGTCGCAAGACCGGTACAACCGCCCTTCAGCATGGCCTTTCCCGCCTCAACTATAGAATTGCAGCCCTTGATCACACCCGTGATCTCAATCCCGCGCTCGGCAGCATAAGCCGTGACGCAGGCCGCATTGCTGATCAGTTTCTGAAGATCTATTTCCAATTTCGGATAATGATTTGGTGTAGTCATAAAGATCCCTCCAACTTCACAGGCTTTCCGGCAGAAAGCCAACTCATTTTTTCCATTTTACATTATTTAAAAGCCTCGGGCAAAAAATTCGAAATATTTCTGCAAAACGCGTCTTAAAAGGTCGTAATTCAGCGAAAAAAGGTGAAAGCCGCCCAATTTCAAGCTATAATCAGAATAGTCCACTCACTTTGTAATCCCGCCACAATTTCTTGTTACCTGACACGCCAAAAGGGGGATACATAAGACAACAAAATTTTCGCAACAACCCCTGAGGAGGTGGCGTCGTGCACTGGCAGTTCAAGCGTATATTGATTCTGGTGTCCTCCCTGGTGCTATTGCTGCTTACCGGGACCATCGGCTACATGCTCCTGGAAGGCATTCCAGTCTTAGACGCCTTCTACATGACCGTCATCACGCTGTCCACCGTTGGCTACAAGGAAGTCGTGGAGCTATCCAACGCCAGCAAGCTTTTCACGATCCTGATGATCTTTGGCGGCATCAGCTTCGTGGCTTACACCCTGACCTACGTCGCCGCATTCGTCTTTGGCGGCGAATTCACCGAGATCATGAGGAGGCGCTCCATGGAACATGACATCGACAACCTGAGGGACCACTACATCCTCTGCGGCGCCGGCTACACGGGGATGAGCGTCATCAAGCGTTTCCAGAAAAGCAAAGTCAGTTACATAGCTATAGAAAAAAGCGAGGAGCGGGTCAACGCCCTGCTGGAGGAAGGCATCATGGCCCTCCACGGCGACGCCACCCAGGAAGAAGTGCTGGAAAAGGCCGGCATTCACCACTCCAAAGGCCTGGTCAGCTGCCTCTCCACGGACGCGGACAACGTCTTCACAGTGCTGACCGCCAGGGGCATGAAACCGGACCTGCACATTGTGTCCCGCGCCATCAACCCCAACGCCCATAAAAAGCTGTTCCACGCCGGCGCCAACAACACCCTGTCACCCAACGAACTGGGCGGCGACCGCATGGCGACCATGCTGCTCAGACCCGCCGTCATGTCCTTCCTGGAAATCACCACCCACATGGGGGACATCATTTTTGACATAGAAGAAGTCGAAATCCCCGACGGCTGCATGTTCGCGTGGCAGACCCTGAGAGAGTCCGGCTTCAGAAGAAAAACCGGGCTCAATGTCCTGGCCACCAAAAAGCACACCGAGGATTTTGTCCGCCCAAATCCCGACCCGAGCTTCCTGGTCGAGCCCGGCGACAAGCTGCTGGTCCTTGGGCAGTTAGAGCAGATCGACAACATTAAAAAACTGATCAAACAGCCGCGTTCCTATTAGTCGTGCAAGTCTCAACCAATGATACTAAGCTCCGCTAGCAAAATGAATCCCCACAACAGGTCTAACAATTCGCCATCCAAGGAGTGTCGATGCTTCAATGACAAAGCCTAACCCGACCGAACAGACCGAGACAGCTTTCAGATCGAAAAACGACCCAAGTTCAGACAACCCTCGTGACGCCGCCATTGCCGGCAATGGCCTGAAGTACGAAAAAATTTATCAGAACATTGCCGACGCCGTCTTCATCATCAAAGTCGATGAAGGCCCCACTTTCCGTTACATAGACAGCAACCTCTACCACGAGCAGCTGACCGGTCTTGCCCGCGACCGCCTCAAAGGGAAGACGCCTCACGAGCTGCTCCCGGCGCCGCTGGCCATCACTGTGGAAAAAAACTACAGGCGCTGCTGGGACCTGAAAAGCACCATTGTCTACGAAGAGACCCTAAACCTCCCAAAAGACACCCGCACCTGGCAGACCACGCTGACACCTCTGCTGGAAGCCGGTGTGGTCCGCTACATCATAGGCTCCGCCATGGATATCTCCGGACAGAAGTCCGTGGAGCTCGCCTTCCAGGAGACCCACGAGCAGTTTGAGAGCTTCTTCAGCCTGTCCCCGGACCTGCTCTGCATTGCCAACAGCCACGGCCGGATCATGAAGGCCAACAAAGCATGGAAAATTCTGATGGGCTATGAGCCCGCCGACCTTCAGGACGCCATTTTCTTTGAGTTCGTCCACTCAGAGGACGTCGAGAAATCCATCAACGCCCTCAACGCCCTCAACCGCGGCGAATCTCTCATGGGCTTCGTCATCCGCATGAAAACCAGCTCCGGCGAGTTCCGCTACATCGAGTGGAACGCCGAGCCTTCCGGTTCCCACATCTTCGCGGCGGCCCGGGACATCACTGAGCGCAAGGAAACCGAGGACCGGCTCATGTACCTCAACTTCCACGACCCCCTCACCGGCCTCTACAACCGCGCCTATTTCGAGGACGCTCTGAAACGCATGGACGTTCCCCGCAACCTGCCCATCAGCGTCATCACCGCCGACCTGAATGGCCTCAAGCTCGTCAACGACACCTTTGGCCATGCGGAAGGCGACGAGCTCCTGCGTATGGCGGCCGAAGTCATGAAGGCCGCCTGCCGGGCGGATGATATCATCGCCAGAGTCGGCGGCGACGAATTCTCCCTGCTCCTCCCAAAAACCGACGCGGAAACCGCTGCCCACATCACTCAGCGCATCCAGTCCCTGGCCCAGGCCGCCAACACCGGCACCGTGATGCTGAGCCTCTCCATGGGCGAAGCCACCAAGTCCGCGGAGCATCAGATCATGAACCGCGTCCTCAAGGACAGCGAGTCCACCATGTACCACAACAAACTCCTCGAAAGCCGTTGGGCCAAAAACGCCCTCATAGAATCCATAGCCACCGTCATGGAAAGCCAGTCCGCCCGCACTATGGAGCACTGCCGCCGGGTCCAGAGACTCTGCGAAGCCTTTGGCACCCGCCTGGGCCTTACCCCGGAGCGGATTGAAGATCTCAGCCTCCTGGCCCTGATGCACGACATTGGCATCATGAGCGTGCCCCGGGAGATCGTCGAAAAGCGCGGCCAGCTGGACAGCACGGAGCGCGGCCAGGTCCAGAAGCACTCGGAAAGCGGCTACCGCATCGCCGTCTCAAGCCCGGACTTCACCCGCATTTCCGAGGATATCCTGAGCCACCACGAGCGCTGGGACGGCGAGGGCTACCCCCGCGGTCTCTCCCGCCGGGACATCCCCCTTCACGCCCGCATTGTCGCCCTGATCGAGGCCTATGACACCATGCGCCATGACCAGGTCTACCGCTCCCGCCTCTCCCCCGACCAAATCCAAAAAGAATTAGCCGATGGTGCCGGTACCCAATTCGACCCGCATCTGACACGGCTGTTTCTAAGTGAGTTTTTGGTGGAAGAGATGGGATAGAAACTCGGTGTCAGACACCCAGTTTCGAATCCCTAAGGGCGCCCATTTTCCCCACACAACACATCGACCCCCTTCGTTTTCAATTTCCACGAAAGGGGTCGATATTTTATTGGCATCCTTCTATACACTGACCACATTCAAATTGGATTTCTTTTCGATCTTCCGCCGATTCTTCTCCTCATACATCTTAAGGTCGATTTCCCTCAGCGCCTGCTCCACTTCCTCAGGGGTTTTGTACACAAAGGTGTCATAGCCCATGCTGACCTCCAACTTCCAAGGGTCGCCGGACGTCTCATTATACACCGCAAACGAACCCTGAATACGTTCCACCGCCTTTAGAAGTGCCATGCGGTCCTCGACCTCCATAACCACCAGAAACTCATCCCCCGCATAGCGCGCGACAAAATCCGTCTTGCGCAGGCTCCCCCGGAGGAGTTCCGCTGTGCGCTTGATGGCCAGGTCCCCAGCCGAGTGTCCATAAAGGTCATTGATCCCCTTGAGGTTGTCAATATCCAGCATCACGCCAGCGTAGATAACCTCGCGCCGGCATTCTCCCATGGCCTTCACCAGCAGGTCTATGCTGCGCCGGTTCTCCAGTCCCGTCAGCGGATCAATAAAAATCATGGCCCTTTGGACGTTGATATAGATCAGGAGAAGGGCGACAGTCTTAAAACTCAAAGTAGCCGTAGTGCCATAAAATAGAGTCTGAATCACCACACCTGCAACAGGCAGCAGCGGGAACAGCACCAGCGACCACAGCATCACCGGATTCAGACTTCGCCGTTTTAAGAGAAGTGTCAAATAAGCCTGTCCTGCTATGAGGATATTGAGCATCACCTGGGTCACAAACCAAGGCCCGCGGACGTAAACATTGCCCTCCTCGATCTGAAACAAGATCCCGGTATAGAAGTTTGCCAGGACCATAAGCATTATGACAGCGACCAGCGCACCGCGGAGAGCCACCCTAAACCTGCAGACCTCAAGGTCTTTGACAAACAAATGCTCTATGTAATCCACCCAAAGGTATAGGGTCACCGGCGCCAACGCAAACAGCAGCGAATTGCTGATAAACCCGGCAGCATACATCCACGACCCCGGACGCCCGTCTATGGCAAAGGTCACAATTTCAACAAAAGTACTGATCAGCATTAAAAAGGTCAATCTGGAAAAAAGATCTGTTGATTTGTTTCTTATCCCCAAGCTCTTTCTCGTATTGATGAACATAGCCAGTAATATCACAAACGCCAGTAGATCAACATCAAGCTGAATAAACAGATCCATCCATAACCTCCAGGCTGCGCCTTTTTATGTTTGTCTAAAGTTATTATACAATTTTGTAAAGCTCAAGACCAGAATATTAAACCAAAAAAGGAAAATTTTTTACAAACAAAAAGATCCTGAGCTGTGGCACATCAAGCGGCACCTTGAGAGAAGCTGGCGGGGCCGCCTTCCCTTTAGCACTACTTTCGCGCTTGGCTCAGGATCCATGGACTTTTTATTAAAGCTGATCTTAGACCTCTTTTAGTTTCTCCTCAGCGGCCGCTTTGACGTCTGCGACTTTTTCCTCAGCAGCCTCTTTGACTTCTTCCGCTTTTTCCTCAGCCGCTTCTTTAGCCTCTTCCACTGCGGCCTGGGCGTCTTCCTTCACATCTTCGGCCTTCTCTTTAGCTTCTTCCGCTGCAGCCTCAACCTTTTCTTTGGCTTCTTCAGCTGCAGCTTCCGCTTGATCCTTAACTTCTTCGGCTTTATCTTCAGCTTGATCTTTCAGGCCTTCGACTTTTTCTTTCGCTTCTTCCAATTTATCCTCGGCCTTGTCCTTAAGGGCCTCCGCCTTGACCTTTGCATCCTCAAGGGCATCCTCAGCTTTGTCTTTCAGAACCTCTGCCTTTTCTTTCACGTCCCCGGCAAAATCTTCTGCTTTGTCCTTCAAAACTTCCGCTTTTTCCTTGACCTCGCCGGCCAAATCCTCAGCCTTGTCCTTGACCATTTCAGCAGCTTCTTTGGATTTGTGGAACAGTTTGTCTAGAAATCCCATGGTAATCCTCCTTTAAACTATTGGTTTCCGCGTGCCCTATGTGCAGCATGTGATGTCACGATCAAAATATTTAGTCCTTAGTTTTATACCCTTATTTCAGGAAGGGTTTCAATAATTTTGAGAAAGTTGTGGAGGGAGGCAGCGTACAGTCTTTCAAAGAGGGTTTTGCCGATGGTTCCCCTCCCCGTACCTATGATAAGTTTTTGTTAGAAAACCAGATACCACGATAGAAATATAGTAGGAGGTGTCTGGCATGTTTGATAACAAT